>Ga0102590_1001048_pt1 | contig 46171 bp, 41 predicted proteins | sample AraplaMF_Col_mMF_FD_76859 | JGI IMG/M metagenome (GOLD analysis project Ga0102590, IMG submission 76859) | Arabidopsis root microbial communities from the University of North Carolina, USA - plate scrape MF_Col_mMF | ecosystem: Host-associated > Plants > Roots > Endosphere | place: USA... | reverse complement strand
TCCGTTACGTGTGAGGCAAACTGATGCAGATGGCCGGGGTTTTTCTGGCCGCCTGAGACGTGAAGACTGCAATCGCAAAACCCTGGGAGGATATCATGCGAAGGCATTTATTGACGACGACAGCAGCCGTGCTGCTGGCCATGACCGGGTCGGCCTATGCCGGCATGGACGAGGCAAAGACTTTTCTGGACAAAGAGATCGGCGACGTGTCGACGCTCTCTCGCGCCGACCAGGAAAAGGAAATGCAATGGTTCATCGATGCTGCGAAGCCTTTCCAGGGGATGGACATCAAGGTTGTTTCGGAAACCTTGACCACCCACAAGTATGAGTCCGAGGTTCTGGCTCCGGCCTTTACTGCGATTACCGGGATAAAAGTCACGCACGACGTCATTCAAGAGGGTGACGTCGTCGAGAAGATCCAGACACAGATGCAGACCGGGCAGAACCTGTATGACGGCTGGGTCAACGACTCCGACTTGATCGGTACCCACTGGCGCTATCAGCAGGTGCGCAACCTGACCGACTGGATGGCCGGCGAAGGCAAGGACGTTACCAACCCCGGCCTCGATATCGACGACTTCATCGGCACCAAGTTCACGACCGCGCCTGACAAGAAGCTCTACCAGCTTCCCGACCAGCAGTTCGCCAACCTCTACTGGTTCCGTTACGACTGGTTCAACGACGAGAAGAACAAGGCCGATTTCAAGGCGAAATACGGCTACGATCTGGGCGTTCCGGTCAACTGGTCGGCCTACGAGGACATTGCCGAATTCTTTACCGGCCGTGACGTCAACGGCAAGAAGGTCTTCGGCCATATGGACTACGGCAAGAAGGACCCGTCGCTCGGTTGGCGCTTCACCGATGCCTGGCTGTCGATGGCTGGCAACGGCGACAAGGGCCTGCCGAACGGTCTTCCGGTCGACGAATGGGGTATCAAGGTCGACGAGAACTCGCGTCCGGTCGGTTCGTGCGTCGCGCGTGGCGGCGATACCAACGGCCCGGCATCGGTCTATTCGATCCAGAAGTATCTCGATTGGTTGAAGGCGTACGCACCGCCGGAAGCTCAGGGCATGACCTTCTCGGAATCCGGTCCGGTGCCGGCACAGGGTAACGTCGCGCAGCAGATCTTCTGGTACACGGCGTTTACCGCAGACATGGTCAAGCCTGGCCTGCCTGTTATGAATGAGGACGGCACGCCGAAATGGCGCATGGCACCGAGCCCACATGGCGTTTACTGGAAAGACGGCATGAAGCTTGGTTATCAGGACGTCGGCTCGTGGACGCTGATGAAATCGACCCCGACGGACCGCGCGAAAGCTGCCTGGCTCTATGCACAGTTCGTGACCTCCAAGACGATCGACGTGAAGAAGAGCCAGCTCGGTCTCACGTTCATCCGCGAATCCACCATTCGCGACAAGAGCTTTACGGAGCGTGCTCCAAAGCTCGGCGGTCTGATCGAGTTCTATCGTTCGCCGGCCCGCGTTCAGTGGTCGCCAACCGGCACCAACGTTCCCGACTATCCGAAGCTGGCTCAGCTTTGGTGGCAGGCTATCGGTGACGCCGCTGCCGGCGCCAAGACACCGCAGGAAGCCATGGATTCTCTTTGCGGCGAGCAGGAGAAGGTCATGGGCCGTATCGAGAAATCGGGCGTCCAGGGCGATATCGGCCCGAAACTGGCCGAAGAGCATGATCTCGCTTACTGGAACGCGGATGCGGTGAAGAAGGGCAACCTTGCACCGCAGCTGAAGATCGAGAACGAGAAGGAAAAGCCGGTCACTGTCAACTACGACGAACTCGTCAAGAGCTGGCAGTCGAAGTAAGGCGGACCTCGGCCGGAGGCAACGAGGCTTCCGGCCATCACTTCCCGCCACCGGCAGCAAGCCGGTGGCACCCACAATCTTTCTCTCATGAAACCTCCGCGTCTGACCTCCTTACCGGGCGGAGCGGTTTCGTGCGAGCCGGAGACGAATATGAGCGGCTATATTCTTTCAATCGACCAGGGCACGACGTCGTCGCGCGCGATCATCTTCGATGGCGACATGAAAATGGCCGGCTCGGCGCAGGCGGAGATCACCCAATATTATCCGCAGCCTGGATGGGTGGAGCACGACGCCGCCGAAATCTGGCGATCGGTCGTCGATACTGTGCGCAAGGCGATCGTCGATGCAGGTATTGATGCCGCCGACATTGCCGCGATCGGCATTACTAATCAGCGAGAGACCGCGGTCGTCTGGGATCGCAGGTCCGGGACACCGCTTCACCGCGCGATCGTCTGGCAGGACAGGCGCACGGCCGAAATGTGCGAGAGCCTGAAGGCCGACGGATATGAGAAGCTGTTCAGCGCCAAGACCGGGCTGCTGCTCGACCCCTATTTCTCCGGAACGAAGCTGCGCTGGCTGCTCGACAACGTCGATGGCCTGCGTGAGAAGGCGGAGGCAAGCGATGTCTGCTTCGGCACGATCGACAGCTGGCTAATCTACAATCTGACGGGCGGCCGCTTGCATGCCACCGATGCGACCAATGCGTCGAGAACGCTGCTCTACAATATCGATGACGGTGCCTGGGACGAGGAGCTTCTCGGCATTCTCGGTATTCCCCCTGCGGTGCTTCCCGAGGTCAGGGAATGCGCCGATGATTTCGGCCGCGTCGACAAGACCCTGTTCGGCGCGGAACTTCCCATTCTCGGGGTCGCCGGCGACCAGCAGGCGGCGGCGATGGGCAATGCCTGCTTCGAGCCCGGCATGATGAAATCCACCTACGGCACCGGCTGCTTTGCCCTGTTGAACACCGGCCGGGATCGTGTTTCCTCCTCCAACCGGATGCTGACGACGATCGCCTACCGGCTCGACGGCGAGACGACCTATGCACTCGAAGGCTCGATCTTCATCGCCGGCGCCGCCGTGCAATGGCTACGCGACGGCCTCGGCGTCATCGGTCAGGCATCCGAGGCAGGGGTGCTTGCGGCCAAGGCCGATCCCGGACAGCAGGTCTATATCGTCCCAGCCTTCACCGGCCTCGGCGCGCCCTATTGGGATCCGGCTGCGCGCGGCGCGATCTTCGGTCTGACGCGAAACAGTGGGCCGGCAGAATTCGCGCGCGCCGTGCTCGAATCCGTCGCCTACCAGACGCTCGATTTGTTGGTGGCGATGAAGAAGGACTGGGGCGTCAACCAGCTGGAAACGGTGCTGCGCGTCGATGGCGGCATGGCGGCTTCGGATTGGACGATGCAGTGCCTGGCCGACATGACCGGAAACCCTGTCGACCGCTCGGCGATCCGCGAGACGACGGCGCTGGGCGCAGCCTGGCTCGCCGGTTCGAAAGCCGGCATCTGGCCAGGCAAGTGGGATTTTGCGCAGGCCTGGGCCTGCGACCGCCGCTTCAGCCCTTCGATGGATGAGACCGAGCGGCAGACCAAGATCATCGGCTGGAAGAATGCCGTATCGCGAATGATTTCCGACGCCTCAGTGGGGTAGAACAGCTTCCCCAAATACGACCGCAGTGGCGGCTTCTCTTAAGCGCCGTCGGCAGCTTTTCTGTTGATAAAGCTCAGGGCGAGCACGGCGAAGATCAGCGTTCCCGTGCCGACCTGCTGCCAATAGAAGTTCAGATCGGTCAGCAGTAGCCCATTGGCGACGATGCTGAGCAGCAGCGCGCCGAGTACGGTTCCGCCGACATTCGGCCGACCGAGTGGGCTGAGCGTCGTGCCGATGAAGGTCGCGCCGATCGCATTCAGCAGAAAGGCATTGCCCGAGGAGGGGATGTAGGTGGTGACGGTTGCCGTCAGGATCAGGCCGGCGATTGCCGCGATCAATCCGACCAGGATGAAAGTCACAGCGACATGGGCCGGCGCGGCGATGCCGGAGTAGCGCACGACGCCCGGCTGGATGCCGATCGACAGGATGACGCGGCCGAAACGCGTGCGGGCAAAAACAACGGCCGCGGCCGCAATGACGACGATGGCAGCGGCAAGCGGCACCGGGAAGCCGGCGACCGTGCCGTGGCCGAGGAAACGGAAGGCTTCCGGCACGCCGTTCGGCGGCAGATAGACCGGATTGCCGCCATTGGTCAGCAGCTGCTGAACGCTGCGGCCGATGAACAGCGTGCCGAGCGTGGCGAGGAACGGCGACACGCCGATCCCTGAAATCAGCAGCGCGTTGAAGGCACCGACGAATGCTCCGGCGGCCAGTCCCGCGAGTGCGGCGACTGCCACCGGCTGTCCGGCGAGGACGAGCGAAACGAAGGCGAAACTGGCGAAATCCATCGCCGTTCCCACCGAAAGATCGATGCCGCCCGACGCGACGGCGAAGGTCATAGCGATGGAGACGATGGCAAGCAGCGTGAAATTGTTGACGAGGATGCTCTGCAGGTTCGCAGGCGTCAGGAATGTCGGCGTTGCCACGGAAAAGGCGGCAAACACCGCAACCAGGGCGAGGATTAAGCCATAGCGCACCAAGCCGCCGACGATAAGACGCGGCAGGCCGATGGCGGCAAGGGGAGGGGTCTGGAGCGACATGGTCAGGCCTCCTGTCGGCGCAGCAGCGTGGTCGCGGAAACGACGATGAGAATGAGGACGCCCTGGACGCCGCTGACCAGCGTGCTCGAAATGTTCAGCAGCTGGAAACCGTTGACCAGGAAGCCGACCAAAAGGGCCGAAAGCAGCGTTCCGGTGACCGTTGGAACCAGCCGGCGCGAAAAGACCGAGCCGAGCAGGGCTGTCACGACGACGGGCAACAGCATCTCACCGGCACCGGTCGTGCTGCCGCTCAGATAGGAAACCGACAGGATACCAGCGATGCCGCCGGAGACGCCGCTGGCGACGAAGGCGCCAGCCAGCAGCCGGCGAAGCGGCAGACCGGCGGCACGCGCCGCATCCGGGAACTCACCGACGGCGTAGAGACGCAGGCCGAGCGGCGTATATTGCACGATCGCCGTGGTGACGGCCGTGAAGCCGAGAAGCACATAGGCAAGAACCGGGATGCCGAAAGGATCCGAGGCGGAAAGCGCCGATAGGAAAGGTGTCGAGGCCGGCAGGACGGTATTGCCGGTCAGTACCAACTCCAGACCGGCGACGACGTTCATGACGGCAAGCGTGGCCAGCAGCGGCACGATGCCGGCATAGACGACGGCAATGGCATTGACCGTGCCGATCAGGGCGCCGGTCAAGATTGTCGCGGCAATCGCCGTCGCATCGCCGTAGCCGAGTTGCGTCAGGCTCGCATAGACGGCGGCGCTGAGACCCATATTGGCAGCGAGCGACAGGTCGATGCCACCGGTGACGACATTGGAGCCGCCGGCGATCAGCACGATCGTCAATCCAATGGCAAGCACACCAGAGATGGCCGATTGACCAAGCACATTGCCGATATTGCCGATGCTGAGGAAATAGGGTGCAGTCAGCGAGAAGATGATCAGGATGGCGGCGAAAGCGATCAGCGATCCGAAGCGCAATGCCGCAGCCGCAATATTGCCGGCCGGGCGGGGAGGCGGTTCAGCAGCGGAAAAACCGGAAGGCGCGAATTCCACTTCAGCCGACATGGCGATGTCCCTCAGATGATCCGGTCGATTGAGCCAGCACCGCATCCGCCGTGGTCTCCGACGATATGAATTCCCGCACCACGCGGCCGCGGAAGAGCACCAGGATGCGATCGGTAATGCCGATGAGTTCGGGCAGATCCGAAGACAGCACGATGACGCCGGCGCCGCGCGACGCGAGTTCGCCGATCAGCGTATAGATCTCGACCTTGGAGCCGATATCGACGCCAACCGTCGGCTCATCGAGGAGATAGACCTCGGAACGGCGGCTCAGCCACTTGGCGATGGCGATCTTCTGCTGGTTGCCGCCCGAAAGCGTGCGCAGCAGGGCATCACGCCCGTTGGTCTTCACCTGCAGCCGCGTAATCAGAGCGTCCACTTCTCTCTGTTCGCGTCTGCGATCGAGAAAGCCGAAACGCGTAAAGCGGCCAAGGCTCGAAAGGCTGATATTTTCCGCGACGCTGAGGTCGAGCGCGACGCCGTGGCGACGCCGGTCTTCCGGCACCAGTGCGATCTCGCGACCGGCTGCCTGGGTGGGATTGGTGAAACGGGTGGTCTTGCCGCTGATCTCGATATGGCCGGAAGCCGGGGTCTCCAGACCGAAGAGAGTGCGGACCAATTCCTTTGCGCCGGAGCCGAGCAGGCCTGTGAGGCCGAGCACCTCGCCGCGGCGAAGCGTAAAACTCACGTCGCTATATTTCCCTGGCGCCGACAGCTGCTCGAGCTTGAGGATTTCCTCGCCCGGCGTCACCTGCGGCTTCGGGAACATCTCCTTGATGTCGCGCTCGACCATCAGCCGGGCAATTGCACCGGCCGAAGTGTCGCCGATCGGCAGAGAGGCGACGTCGAGGCCATTGCGCAGCACGGTGACGTGGTCGCAGAGCTCTTCGATTTCGTTCAGGTAATGCGAGATATAGATGATGGTGACGCCTTCGTCGCGCAGACGGCGGATCAACCGGAAGAGGATATCGGCCTCGCGGCGCACCAAGGCGGCCGTCGGCTCATCGAAGACGAGCACTTTCGGCTGATTGAGGAGGGCGCGGGTGATTTGCACGATCTGTTTTTCGGCAGTCGACAATTCGCTGATCAAGGCGGCGTTCGGCAGGCGGATACCGAAATAGTCGTTGAGAATATCAGACGCGCGGCGCTGCATCAGTCGGCGGTCGAGGAACGGCGTGCCTGATATCCGCGGCTCCCGGCCGAGGAACAGGGCTTCGCCGACGGTGAAGGTCGGCACCAGCAGTCGATCCTGGTGAATGAAGTGGATGCCAAGCTCATCGGCAACATGTGGTGTCAGCCTGTCGAATGTTTGCCCTTCGATCTCGATCCGGCCGCCATCGGGCTGATGGAGACCGGCCAGCAGCTTGATCAGCGTCGATTTGCCGGCTCCGTTCTGACCGACGAGACCGTGGATGGTGCCGCGCCTGACGATCAGCGACGCACCGGCAAGCGCCTGCGCGCCGCCAAAATGCTTGACGATGCCTTCAAAGCGGATGATGTCGTCGCGTGCCGTCACCGGCTGCTTCAATGAAATGGCCGTCATGTCGATCTCTCCCGGCGGGCAGATTCCGAGCGATCCGGCGACGACCGGATCGCTCGGGTTCAATGTCAGCCGATGCCGAGCTTCTTGGTGACTTCCCCGACATTGGTCTTGTTGGCGAGCAGTGCTGGAACATAGGTCTCGCGCGGCAGCGTCTGGCCGGCGAGCAGCTTGGCGACGTTGCGGATGGCGGTGCGGCCGATTTCTGCCGGCTGCTGGGCGACATCGGCGCCGGCCGGGGAATTCGGATCGGCGATGAGCTGGAGTACCTCAGGGCTGCCGTCAACGCCGTAGGTGCGGATCTCGGTGCGCCCGGCAGCCGCCAAAGCCTGGGTCGCGCCAAGCTGCGGAATGTCCCAGGCTGACCAGATCGCCTTGATCGAGCCCTTTTCCGGATATTTGTTGAGGATTGCCGTGATCTGAGTGAAGGCGTCCTGCACGGTGTTCGGGATGACGTCGCGCAGTTCCGGCTGAAGGATTTTCACCTTCGGGAAATATTTGACGACATTGACCAACTGGTCGTAGCGGATCGCGCAGGGGGTTACGCCGTAGAAGCCGTTGAAGACGACGATATTACCTTCGCCGCCGATATCGGAGACGAGCTGCAGCGCCAGGTCCTTGCCGATGCCCCAGTTGTCGGAGGTGGTGTTGTTGATCGAATTGGTCGAACCGACGTCGACGGTCAGAACCGGGATCCCCGCATCACGTGCCTTCTTCAGCCAGGGATCGATGACGCTGAGCGTGCCGAGGATTTGAACGATCGCATCCGGCTTCTGGGCAATCAGCGTCTGCAGCTGCGAGACCAGCTTGCCGTCATTGCGTCCGGCATCGACGGCGATCGGCTCGCCACCGAGGCGCTTTACCTCTTCGATCTGGGCATTATAGGCTTGCAGGTCGAAGAAGTGATCGGTGCCGGTCGCGCTGATGGCGATGCGTTTGCCTTTCAGCGACTGCTCTTCGGCTGCAAGAACCGGCTTCCGCCCGACCAGCGAAGCACCGGCGACGGCAACCCCGGCCGCGGCAGACAGTTTCAACAGATCTCGTCTTCCGAGACCGCTTCCGGACTTTTCGATGCTCATTACCATTCTCTCCAATTCAGTTATGTCTATAAATTAAGTAGACTAATGAGAATAGGGAGAAAGGAATTTCCAAAATGACGCTCTCCGATGAAAAGAGTGGACGGAGCGAACGCTCATTTCCGGCCGCGGTTTCCCGCGAGCGGGCCGATCAAGAAGAAACATGCACTGCATAATTCTTGCGCATGCGACCAAATTTGCCGAGGGTGAACTCCTGCCAGGCCGTGGTGCCGTGTGGGCGACGGCAGGCGGAAAATCAGGATTTAACGGGCACCGTCGGGTTTTATGCTGCGACGTTGATATCCAGCGCGAAGCTTGGCTCCACTTGGCGCGCAACTTGCCTCTCCCCTGCTAGGGAGAATGAAACAATGCCCGACATCGACCCGCAGATTTTCTCAATAAGCCGGCCATCCCTCGGAGGCTACAAGGCCTTCGTTCAACGCGACATGATCGTCGAGACCTATCGCAGCGCCGCGGGGCAAATGATTTCGAGGGGCTCCCTTCATAGAATTTCGATCAACCGCACGGCGCACGGCAAATATGCCTATCGGCTTGGAAGCGGGGCATTCCGCAAAGTTGAGAGGCCGCCGTTCACCCTGGGATTTCAACCGGCCGCCACCGTCCTTGAAGTCGATGGCGATGCGGCGGACTATATCTCGATCTTCCAGTCACCTGCGCTCTACAGCAGCATCGGCGGCTCTCGCTTCGATCCCGAGCATTGGGATAGTGATGCGCTGAGCGCGACGACTGATCCGACAACGCTGCAGGTCGCGCTCTCCCTTGCGTTTGCCGCCGAGAAGACCGGGCGCGACGACCCGCTTTTGATGCAGCATCTGGGGATGGCGCTCGCCTGCTGCGTTGTAAAGCTGCTAGGCGCCAAACCCGAAGTCGGCGATCGTCCGCTGACATCGGACAATCTCCGGCGTGTGTTTGATTACATCGAGAACCTGCTTGGCAAATCCGATCTGAGTGTGGAGGAGCTGGCCGGGGTGGCCCATATGAGCCCCTTTCACTTCAGCAGGGAATTCAAACGGGCGGCCGGCATGGCACCGCATCGCTTCGTTCTCGAACGCAGGATCGAGCGGGCGCGACTTTACCTCGCCGATGGCAAGGAGACGCTCGCAAACATCGCTTATGCCACAGGCTTTTCCAGCCAGGCGCATTTCTCCAGCGTCTTTCGCCGCCTGATGGGGGCGACCCCGAAGGAATACCAGCGTTCGGTCCGTCTTTGAGCTAGCACCCGCCGATGGCAAATCAGCAATTTTGCGAAAGATAACCGCACGAATTTGAAATCTCTTGAGGCTGCGGTCTGCGAGGCTTTTCCGATCAGGAGGCCCCATATGACCGCTTTTGCGCAAACCAATCCGATTACCGACATCTGCTTTTTGGTCGAGGATATCGACAAAGCATCGTCCTTCTATGTCGACCGGCTTGGCTTCAAACCTCGCCGCCGGGCTCCGGGCTTTGCCGATTTCAAAGGAGCGGGCGTGACGCTGGCGCTGTGGGAGATCGAACATATCGCCGAGAATACCGGCGTCTCAAGCCGCCGCGCCCCTCCAGGTGCGCACAAGGCCTGCGCGGCCATTGAGCTCGCCTCGCCAGAGCAGGTCGATGCCGCCTATGCGGAGCTGAAAGCTGCGGGCGTGCTCTTCCACGCACCGCCGCAGGACTATGTCTGGAACGCGCGATGCGTCTATTTCGCCGATCCTGACGACAATCTCTGGGAAATTTATGCGTGGTCCGCAGGCGGCCCGATCGGTGACATCGACCCGCAATAGCAAGCGCAATCGGCCGGTCGTCCAACAATCCAACAAGGGGAAGGCAAGCATATGAACGGGGATGACAAACAATTCGTAGTCGGCAGGCGTACCGTCCTGAAGGGCGGAGCCTTTGCCCTTGCTGCAGCAACTGCAGGGATCAGCGTGTTCGTGCCGCGTCAATCGAATGCCGCCGCATCCAAGGTCGTCATCAAATATGACTGGCTGATGAGCAACGGACAGATAGGCGATATCGTCGCAGTCAAGCAAGGCCTGTTCGAGGCCGAGGGTCTCGACGTCGAGTTTTCCCCTGGCGGTCCCAATTCGGCAACGGTGCCGCCTGTGATCACGGGTGATGCGCAGCTCGGTCAATTCTCGGATTCGGCGCAGCTCCTTCTTGCCCGGTCATCCGGCGTGCCGATCAAGATCTTCGCCTGCGGTTTCCGCATGGCGCCTTTCGCCTTCTATTCGCTGCCCAAGGCGCCGATCCGCACCGTCAAGGATATGGTCGGCAAGCGCATCGGCATCCAGCCGACGGCCCGTTATGTCCTTGATGCCATTCTGCTGAAGAACGATATCGATCCCTCGAGCCTGACCATCACCAATATCGGCTTCGACATGACGCCGCTGATGACCGGCCAGGTCGATGCCGTGACCGGATGGATCACCAACACGCAGGCCCTTTCCATCATCGGCCCCGACCGCATCGATCTGATGATGAAGGACACTGGCCTGCCGTCCTATGCCAACGTCTATTTCGCCACCGACGATGCCGTAACCGGCCATGCCGAGACACTGGCAAAGGTGCTGCGTGCCGTCGCAAAGGGCTGGGCCTGGACGCATGAACATCCTCAAGAGGCAGTCAAATTGACGGTAGAGGCCTATCCGCAACTCGATCTTGCCGTGGAGCTGCAGACGGTGCCGCGTATATTGTCGCTGAGCTTCGATGCGACAACAGGCAAGGATGGCTGGGGCAGCTTCGATCCGGCCGCTCTTGCCGAGCAGATTTCCGTCTACGACAAGATCGGCCAATTCAAGAGCGGCGCGCCGAAGCTGGAGGATTGCTATACGACTGCGATACTCGACATGACGGCGGGCGACCGTCCGAAGATTGCGTGAGAGCGGATTTGCCTGAAGCAGCGGCCATCGAAACCAGGGATTTGGCTGTCGGTTATGCCGGCGCTGTCGAGACGACCCGCATTCTGTCCGGCGTCGACCTCAGCGTCGGCAAGGGTGAGTTTCTGACCATTCTCGGTCCTTCCGGCTGCGGCAAGTCGACCTTGCTGCGTGCGGTGGCGGATCTTCTTCCGCCGCTTGACGGGCAGTTGTCGGTGCTCGGCAGGACAGCGTCGGAGGCGCGCCGGAGGCGCGAGGTCGCCTTCGTCTTTCAGGATGCAACGCTGTTGCCCTGGCGGACCGTGAGGGAGAATGTCGCGCTGCCGCTGCAGGTGGGGAAGAAGAGCGTCCCGCGATCGGTCGACCCGCGGCCCGACCATTGGATCGAACTGGTCGGCCTGTCGCATCTGGCCGACCGCTATCCGCATCAATTGTCCGGGGGCCAGCGCCAGCGCGTCGCCATAGCGCGCGCGCTTCAATGCGAGCCGGATATCCTGCTCATGGATGAGCCTTTCGGTGCGCTCGACGAGATCACCCGCGAACGACTGAACGACGAGCTTCTAGACGTCTGGCGCCGGACCGGCACGACCATCCTGTTCGTGACCCACAGCGTCATCGAGGCGATCTATCTCGGCGGACGCGTGCTGGTCCTGGCGGCCAATCCGGGCCGTGTCCAGGCGCTGATCGATCTTACGCCGCTGAAAGACGAGCGTGGCCTCTGTCGGCGCGAGAGCCTCGATGTCCAGGAGACCGCAGCCCATCTGCGCCAATTGCTGCAGCAGGGGAGTTCGACTGCATGAGGCACCGTCCGTTGTCATTCACCGAGGCGATCGGCCTTCCTGTTATCGGCGCCCTTTCGCTGCTCCTTGCCTGGCAATGGCTGGTGCCGGCGCTCGGTATTCCCGGTTATATCGTTCCAACGCCGCTGGCGATCCTGCGCACGCTTGGCATCGAATGGCGCTTCCTTTTGTCGAATGCGATCCCGACATGGGGCGAGGCGGGCCTCGGCTTCCTCCTGGGCAATAGTCTCGCCGTGATCCTGGCGGTTGCCTTTGTCTATAATCCGCGGTTCCAGGCCGCCTATTTTCCCGTTGTCCTGCTCTTCAACACCATCCCGGTGCTGGCGCTCGCACCGATTATCATCCTGATCTTCGGCCTCGGCATGCTGCCAAAGGTCATCATCGCCGCTCTCATCTGCTTCTTCCCAACCCTGGTGAATACCGCCCGGGGCCTCAATCTGGCGACTGCGAGCGAGCTTGACCTGATGCACGTGCTTTCGGCGAGCGGGTGGGAGACCTTCTGGCGCTTGCGCGCCCCACGGTCTGCCCCCTTACTCTTTGCGTCGCTGCGCATTTCGGCGACCACCTGTGTGATCGGCGCGATTGTCGGGGAGTGGATCGGTTCGAACCAGGGGCTGGGTGCCGTCATCATCCAGTCGACATTCAACTATCAGGCGGAAAGGCTTTTTGCCGCCGTCGTGCTCGCCTCTTTCTCCGGCATCGTCTTTTATGCCGCTGTTGCCCAGATCGAGCGGATTTTCCGTCGGCTGCATCAGGGGCAAGGCTGAAACCTCGGCGCGAACGAACGCCGCCTGGGCAAACTGGAGGCGGCCGAAACGCTGACGCTTTCCAGGATATGGCAAGGCCTCCCGCTGTTCTCTGCGGGAGGCCTTGCGCCTTGCTACTCGTCCGCGGTCTCCCGGATGTCGGAGAGATCGATGCCGTGAGTGTCGAACCACCAGTCGGGACTCATCTCTGGATGCCGGTCACGCAGACGCAGATATTTGGCGCGCAGCCGCTTCTGGCGCTCGACCTCTTCTGTGAAGAAAGGATGATCGAGCGTGCCGCCCATCTTGTGGATGCGACGGAGCAGTTTTCGCAAGACGTATCCCTGCTCCTTGTTGCCCGGCCGGTAGCCGCTTTCCACGATTGTCATGACCGTCTCGCACAGCGTTCCGAGCGCATCGTCCTGCGGTGTGCCGTTGACGATCATGTCGAGACGCTCGAGGCCGAAGCCGACGTCGATGCAGCTTCCAAGCGGATTGACGATGTTTCCGATCTCGACGCCATCCTTGTAGAACTCGGTGCAGTATCCGCTGATGCTGCCATCGCTCCACATGCATTCCGGATCCGGCACGATGGGCACATGCCCGCCATAGAGCGGCGTCCATTCCACCAGCCGGTCGGGATGGATCGTCACATGATCCGGCACGAGCCCCACCGTTTCCAGAAACTCGAGCCAGAAATCGATGGCGTTGCCGACGGTCATTTCCCTAAACGAGAAAAGGCCGAGCATGGTGAAATGGAGAAGATGAGTTCCGTCGCCGATCTCGTCGAGGTCGCCCATGCGCAGGCAGGCCTGGCTGTTTGCGACGGTTCCACTATGGGAGGGATCGGAGAAGAGGGGCTTGTACTGCTGCATTCCAGCGCTGCAGAAGAGCGTGGTATCGTCATGCGGCCGTACGGATTCGATGCGTATGAAATCAATGCCCTTGGAAAGGCAGAAGTCTAGATATTGCTGGATCAGGCGTCCCGCGTTGACATAGGCAACCTCCTTCGTTGTTCGTGCCTTCGGAAAATATAGAGGTCTCCGGCGCGCAGGGCAATCCGCTGCTATCGGAGATAAGCCGGATCGGCGCTATTGATCATTGTCTCACTTGAGACTAAATATAACATCAAGTGAAAAGGACCATGACCATGATGGGATTTGCGGTCATCGCCGATGTTCTCGGATTGCCCGCCAGGGAGCCGGCGTCGCGTTCGGCCTTCGGCCTGCTCTCAAGCATCGAGGAAGGTTTGCCGGTCAAGGCGCTTGATCGCATGGCGCTGCTCCTGGCGCCTGATGATACCCAGTTCAAATACCGGCTCGTTCCAAAGGCCACCTATGAGCGGCGCAAGTCCAAGCATCGGCTCTCTTCCGACGAGGGCATAAAGCTCGCGCGTCTGGCGCGCGTCTGGGGATCGGCGCTCGATGTCTGGCAGACCGAGACCGAGGCACGTGATTTCCTGTTTCGCCCGCATGCGATGCTGGAGGACAGGCGGCCGATCGACGTGGTCATCCAGAGCGAGATCGGCGGCGAACTCGTGCTCGATATCCTCGGAAGCCTGAAATACGGCAGTGCTGCGTGAACGCACAGCATCTCGACCGCACGCTGACATCCGTCCGCATCGGAGATCCCAACGGAACCTATCCGATCTTCGACGCCACCGGCTCGACCATCGCGCCAGGGCGGTGGAACACTTCGGGCAGCCCGATCATCTACACGAGCGAACACTATTCGACCGCGCTGCTGGAAAAGCTCGTCCATGGCAGCGGGAGGCTGCCGCCCAACCAGCACTATGTCACGATCACCCTGCCGCGGGGGCTAAACTACGAGGTCTTCTCCGAGCCCGCGCTGCCCGGCTGGGACAGCATGCCGGCAAACGTCAGCAAGGCTTTCGGCGAACGCTGGTACCAGGAAAAACGCAGCGCCATCCTGCTGGTGCCAAGCGTCGTCGCCCGCGTCGACAACAACATATTGATCAACCCGGCCCACCCGGAATTCCCGTCGATCACCACCAGCCTCCACCAACCCGTCTTCTGGGATCGCCGTTTGTTCGGCATGTGATGGAGTTGGTGGTTCACACTTCCCGCCGCGGCGAGCGGGCCATCAGCCTGGCATAGGCGATGGCAGAGAGCATGTTGACGTGGTTGGCCTTGCCGGTGCCGGCGATGTCGAAGGCGGTGCCGTGATCGACCGAGACGCGGTCGATCGGCAGGCCGAGCGATACGTTGACCGCGGTGTCGAAGGCGACGAGCTTGATCGGGATATGGCCCTGGTCGTGATACTGGGCGATGACAAGATCGAAGGCGCCGTTATAGGCGCGGGCGAAAACCGTATCGGCCGAGATCGGCCCGACGACGTCGATGCCTTTTGCCTGCGCCTGCTCGACGGCGGGCGCCAGGAATTCCATGTCTTCGGTGCCGAACAGGCCGTTTTCGCCGCAATGCGGGTTGAGGCCGGCGACAGCAATGCGCGCCTTGCGGCCGAGCCGCAGGAAATGATTGTGGCCAGCTTCGATGGTGGCGAGCACCCGTTCGGTCTTGGCGCGCTCGATCGCACCCTTCAGCGAGATATGGGTGGAGACGTGGATGGTGTTCAGCCGCTCGGAGGCAAGCAGCATGAAGGAGCTCTTCGAGCCGGTGAGATGCGCGAGAAGCCCGGTGTGGCCGTCATGGTGATGGCCGGCAAGGTTCATCGCCTCCTTGTTGATCGGCGCGGTGACGATGACATCCGCTTGCCCCGAAATGGCGAGATCGACGGCGCGGATGATATAGCGCACCGAGGCATCGCCGGCGACGGGGCTGACCTTGCCGATCTCGGGTAGGGCCGCGCCGAGCGCGACCTCGTCGACGGCGATCCTGTCGTCACTGGGTGCATCGGCGGGCCCAAAACGCAGCCCGGCGCCGGTGACGCGGTCGGCGCGCTCCAGCGCTTCGACATTGCCGACGATCACGAAATCGCGGCGCTCTTCCCTCGGAAGGGCTGCCAAGGCCTTGACGATCACCTCGGGGCCGACGCCGGCCGGATCGCCGAGCGTCACGGCGACTTTCGCATTCCTGTCCATCGATCGAGTTCCTTCTAAAAAACCTTACCGCTTAAAAGGCAGCAGCATAAATCGCGCGAATGTCGGCGCGAGACAGATCTCGCGGATTGTTATCGAGCAGACGGCGAATGGCAAAGGCGTCGTCGGCCATGGCGTCGAGATCGGTTTCCGGCACGCCGAGGCCGGAAAGCTTCATCTCGATGCCGAGTTCGGCGCAGAAGGCGTAAGCCGCATCGAAGACGGAGGTGATGTTCTCGGAGGTTTCACGCCCAAGCGCTTCCATCACCGCCTTGGTTTTCTCAGGCGCGGACGGTGTATTGAAGGCGAGAACATGCGGAAAAATCAGCGCATTGGCCGCGCCATGGGCCACATGCCAGCGCGTGCCGAGGGGATAGGCAAGCGCATGGCCGCCGGCGGTGTTGACCGGGCCGAGGCAGAAACCGCCGTAGAGCGAGGCGAGCGAGAGGCCGGCACGCGCCTCGGCATCGTTGCCGTCCTTGACGGCGCGGGCGAGATATTTGCCGACGAGGCGCGTTCCCTCGATCGCATAGATGTCGACCATCCGATGGGCCTTGCGGTTGGTGAAGGCCTCGACGCAATGGGCCATGGCATCGACGCCGGTTGCCGCCGTCGTGCGGGCAGGGACGCTGAAGGTCAGGGCCGGATCGATGACGGCGATGTCGGCCAACATATGCAGGCTTTCCACCGCAAGCTTTGCCATCGTCGCGGGGTCGGTGACGAGCGCGCGAATGCCGGCCTCGCTGCCGGTGCCCGATGTCGTTGGCACCTGGGCAAGCGCTACCTTGCGCGGCCCATGCACCTTGTTCGGACCGACGACCTCGTGCAGCGTCTGGGTGGAGCCGGCAAGCACTGCCGCAAGTTTTGCCAGATCCATGGCGCTGCCACCGCCGAAGCCGACGATCAGCTCGGCATCGGCGGCGTTTGCCGCCGCCAGGACTTTTTCGAGATTGGCTGTATCCGGTTCGGGCGTCACGTCGGCAAAGACTGTAACCTCGCCCTTCAGCTCCAGCACGTCGATGCGCGAAGCGTTGAAGGCATCGGAGATGACGAGCGTGCGCCGATAGCCCTTTTCATCAGCCCATTTGCCGAGCTTTCCCGCCGTGCCGACGCCGAATTCGATCAGATGCGGCCGAACTATCGTGATTGGCGAATCCAAGCTGGCCATGAACCAGTCCTCCCTGCAAGATCTTGCGGCAATATCCTCGCCCTCTTTAATGTAAAGTTGTAAGATCAATGTCAAGCCAGCATTCCAAAAGGCGGGATTTTTTATCTTTCGATGCGCGATCTGTCGCGCTTCAGGCTAGCGTAGACGTGCAACTATCGATAAAAATATCAATGTGTTATAAGAACTGCATTGCTGAAAGCAGCATTTCAGGCACAGCTGGTCATCATCTTTGCCACGGCGGCGGATAATCCGATCCTGTTGTCAATTTCTGCCGCCAGTCAACCCTCAGCCGTTGGCATCTTGCATCTTTTCGCAAGCGATCGGACGCAGGTTTACAATTTCCCGGCTACCGCTGTGCTTACGGCAGGGATTGCGGAGCGAGGCTGATATATTTGATGGCGCGCCGGTAATAGGTGTAGGCGATATGAACTGTGCCGTCGCCGCCCTGGACAATCGAGGGATAGGAGAATTCGCGGTTCAGCGAATCCTTCGAATTGTTGCTCAGGCAGAGACCGTCGCCGGTATCGAGATCCACGCGATGCGGAAAGCTCTTGCCGCCATCCCTTGATATCGCAAGGCTCAGCGGCGCACGCGGAACACCCCAGACGGCCTTGCGTCGGTTGCCCGCAACAACAGCGGTCTCTTCAGCTTCGCCGCCCTCGATTTCGTCATAGAGGGACTGGCGCCGCGCATCCGACATGGCGGCATTCGAATGGTTGTAAACCATTGCGATTGCTCCGTCATTCAGGATTTCGGCCTGGATCGAGGAGTTGTTGTTCGGCAGGTCAGCGGCCTCGGGTGCGCTCCAGGTCTCGCCGCCGTCGGATGATCGGCTGGACAGGATGTTTTCGGCGAAACGATTGCGGTAGAAGGCGATCATCTCGTCGCCGCCAAGCGGCAGGATGTTCATGTGCACGGCGCCGAGACTGTCCGGAATATCCCGCATCCGCCAGCTCGCGCCGCTATCACGCGACATCAGCACGGCTGCCGTATCGGCATCGCCGCTCCAGCGCTGGCCGTTCAGGCCGACGCAGCGGAAGACCGGAAGCAGCCAGTCGCCCCGACCGTTCACGACGATCTGCTGGCGAACGAAGGTGCCAGGGCTGTCGCAGAGGATTTGGACCGGGCCGAAGGTCTGGCCGCCATCGCTTGAAATCCGGCATTTGACAACAGAACCGTCCTGATTTCCGGAAGTCTGCGAGGTATAGAGCAGCCATACTTTTCCGTCCGGAGCGTTGAAAATCAACGGGTTCTGCTCGGATTTCTCCGGGTCGTCGCTCAACTTTTCAGGTTCCGACCAGCGCGCGGAGCCAAGTGTCAGCCGCGACATGTAAATCGAAATGTCGCCCATGCCCTCCATCGTGCCGCCGAACCACACGCAGGTCAGCGTGCCGTCGGGCAGAAAGGCGAGATTTGCGGCATGGTTCTGGATGCAGGGGGAGGGCAGATAGGCCTCCGCGCGACCCTCGACAATGGGGTGCGGGGTGATGGCCCCGGTCATCAAGGCCGGAACGGCTTCCGGAGGCAGGCCGGTGAAACTCATGGCGGAGATCTCCTCAAGGCAGCTTGGCATAGCTTTCGGCGAGTGCGGCATAGTCGGCATCGCCGAGCGGCATCAGCGGCGCGCGCGTGCGCTTCCACGCGGGATTGCCGGTCTTCAGCCCCACCATCGCCTTGATGGTCGGGATCTGGACGTAGGAATTGGAAAGCGTGCGATAGGCGTTGATGCGGGCCTGTGCCGCCTCGACGTCGGCGGCGCGCGCCTCGTCATGGACGTGGTCGTAGACGGTGCGCAACGAATTCGCCACGAGATTGGTGGTTGCGGTGATGCAGCCGGCGCCGCCCGCTTTCAGCAGCGGCAGCAACAGCGGGTCGGCGCCCGCCAGCACCGAAAAACCGGGATAGGCGCCGATGATCGCCTGCATGTTGTTGAAATCGCCGGCAGATTCCTTGATGCCGACGACCGTTTCCGGGAACGCCGCAATCAGCCGTCCGATCAGCGGAATGGACAGCGGCACGCCTGAGACCTGCGGAATATGATAGAGGATGACCTGCAGCCGCGTGTCGGCGACCTTTTCCAGCACCTGCGAATAGGCGGCGAAGAGACCGTCGTCAGAGACGCCCTTGTAGTAGAAGGGCGGCAGCATCACCACCTTGGTGACGCCAAGCGACAGCGCGTGCCGGGTCAGTTCCACGGTCTCGGGAATGGCGACGACGCCCGTGCCTGGCAGAAGCCTGTCAGCAGGAATGCCGGCCTCAAGTGCCGCTTCCAGAATGGCGCGGCGCTCGGCTCCGGAGAAGGAATTGGCCTCGCCCGTGGTGCCGAGCAGCGCCACGCCGTGGCATCCCTCGGCCAGCAACTGCCGGCAATGATCGGTGAATAGTGCGAAATCCGGCCTGTTGTCCGCCGTCAGTGGCGTTGCGGAGGCGCTGAAAACGCCTGTAATCCTGTGATGGCTCATTTCGCCCTCCTCGGCGCGTCCTGTCTGGGGATCCGTATTCGAACCGGCCGGCTGCGCATTCCAATTGTCATTCGTCTGTCGCGATGGAGTGCAAAGAACTTTTCCATCGCCGCGCTTTTGTCAAGAAGACAAAATGCTGTGATGCAGCTTTGAAAAGTTATCTATCTGTTATAACTTATATATTTTTAGAGGAAAATTTTGTTCGGATCGAAATTGCGATTTTTTGTTGACATATTTACAATAACGAGAGAACGATACGGAACGGATTGTGCTGCGCCTGGCAGGTGCAGGGAGAGCGCTGCCGAATTCACTCTGGGAGGAATGCCATGTCTGATCAATCGGATAAAACCAATATATCACGTCGTAACGCGCTGAAGCTCGGCCTTGCAGCCGGCGTCGGCCTCACCGTATTCGGGATGAATGCCCGCATCGTTATGGCCGATGAAGGCCAGGTCCTGAAGGTCGCAAATCCGGCCTTCGACCAGGACTGGTCGCCGCTGCGCGGCGGCGGCAGGACGTTCCGCTGGAATTCGATCTGGTGGGCATCGCCGATGTATTTCGACAGCCAAGGCAATATTAAACCCTACGTCTTCACCAGCTGGGAATCGGCCGACAACACTGTCTGGACCTTCAAGCTCGACCCGAAGGCTGTCTTCTCCGACGGCAGCAAGATCACCTCGGCCGATGTCAAGGGGTCGTGGGAAGTCTCCTCGATGCCGAACACCAAGAACCAGCGCGCCGACCAGGTGCTGAGCAGGGTCAAGGGTTACGCCGAAATCGCCGCCGGCTCCGGCAACGAGCTCACAGGTGTCGCGACACCCGACGAGGGAACGGTCGTCGTGACGCTGGCTGCTGCAGACCCGATCTTCTTCATGCGCCTTGCAAACCACATCGCGCCGATCACCAAGGCGTCCCAGTCGCGCGGCAGCGACGGCGAGGAGATCACCGACTGGTACAAGCCTGACAGTAAGCCGGTTTTCTCCGGACCCTTCAAGTTGACGAGCCTCGATATCGATGCCGGCAAGCTTTCTTTCGAGCCGAATGAGAACTTCTTCGGACCGAAGCCAAAGCTTGCCCGCATTGATATCACCTCGATCGAGGACAATGTCACCGCGACCTCGCTCATCAAGTCGGGCGAGTTCAACGCCCATACCGAACTGATCACCTCGACCATTATCCAGGATCTCGGCCCGGAATTTTCCGCCGGCCCGCTGATCCCGACCAGCCAGCACTTCTGGTTCAACATCTCTCGTGCGCCGATGGACGATCCGAAGGTTCGCCAGGCTCTGATCATGGCCGTCGATCGCGATGGCCTGTTCAAGGCCTCCTATCCCGACGGGCCGCATAAGAAGGCGGACCAGATCCTCAACTCGGTCCCGGGTGCGGAGAATTCCGGCTTCGAGCCCTATCCCTATGATCCAGCGGCTGCCAAGAAGCTGCTTGCGGAATCGACCTATGGCGGTCCGGAGCGCCTGCCGAAGATCCTCTTCGTCGGCATCTCGGGGCCGGCCATTCAGGCTGCCGCCCAGTTCATTGCCGAGCAGTGGCGCCAGAATCTCGGTATCACTGCCGTCGACATGAAGCCGCAGCAGGACTCCTATGCCGGTCCGGATCAGAACTCGGTCCAGATCTTCCGCGACGACGTCGGCACACGCGTGCCGGATGCCGTCTCCTATCTGGCAGGCAGCATCGCCTCGACCTCGTCGAACGCCCAGAACAAGCTCGGCGGATACAAGAACGACAAGGTCGACAGTGCCCTTGCCGAAGCGACGACCAAGGCTGCGGATGATCCGCAGCGCATTGCTCTCGCACAGGAAGCTCAGAAGGCGTTCCGTGAGGATTGGGCCTTCATTCCATGGTATTCTCAGGCGATGTCGCGCTGGGCCACCAAGGACGTCAAGGGCCTGGAAAAGAACCTTGACTGGCAGGTCGTCGAACCCTGGAACATTTCCATCGGTTGATCGGCGGAAACCGTCCCTGTCGGCAATAAACCGCGCGAAGGCCGCAAGGCCTTCGCGCAAGTTTCAAGAAGAAGAGATGCGATCGCAGCCAAAAGCGGGAACGCATCGAACAACAGGTGGGAGGTGGCCTTGCTGCGCTACGTGCTAACCCGATTTGCCATCTGGATTCCGTCCGTTCTCGTGGTGATGCTGGCGGTTTACGCGCTGGCCTTCTATGGCGCCGGCGATCCGATCAAGCTGATCTTCCTGCGCGCGCCGGGCGACGTTGCCTATAATCCGCAGCGCATCGAAGCCATTCGCGAAAGTGCCGGCCTCAACAAACCCTTCATCGTCCAGTTCGGCCTTTACATCTGGAACCTGCTGCACGGCCAATTCGGCAACTCGCTGACATCGGGCCGTTCCGTCTGGGCTATGGTCTCGGCTGCCGCACCCGTCTCCTTCCAGCTTGCCCTCTGTTCCATCATCCTGACCGCCGTCGTCGCGATCCCGCTCGGCATGATCGCCGCGCTGAACCAGAATTCGCGCATCGACTATGCCATTTTAGGCTCCGCACTCTTCCTCTGGGCGATCCCGGCCTATGTCGCCGGTCCGCTGCTGATGGTCGGCCTCATCGTGCTGCTGCCGGGTGCGAGCGTGCCCTACGGCTGGGGCGGCATCCTCGATGTCCGTATCCTGCTGCCGCTGCTCGTTCTTTCCTTCCAGCCGATCGCGTTGATCGTTCGCCAGACGCGTGCCGCCGTCATCGAGGTGCTGTCGGAGGATTTCGTCCGGACCGCCCGCGCCAAGGGCGTGCCCGAGATCATCGTGGCGTTGCGCCATATCCTGCGGCCGGTGCTGACGCCCGTCGTCACGCAGCTCGGCCTGATCATGATCACCATCGTCAACGGCGCGATCTTCGTCGAACTCGTCTTCGGCCTGCCGGGCCTCGGCCGGTTGACGGTGCAGGCGCTGATCAATTCCGATTATCCCGTCATTCTGGCGATCACGCTGATCGGATCGTTCCTGGTGATGGTCTCGAACCTCCTGGTGGATGTGCTCTATCCGCTGCTCGATCCGCGCGCCAATGATTCAAGAAGGAGCCGCTGACCATGTCCGCCATCCCTCTTTCCACCATCGAAACCGTCGAAGAGCCGGTCAGCCTGTGGCGCGATGCCTGGTATCGGTTGAAGCGCAACCGGCTCGCCATCTTCGGCCTCGTCATCGTCGTGATCCTCGCCTTCACAGCGATCTTCGGGCCTTACCTCACGCCTTATGATTATCTGAGCCAGGATCTCAACGCCCGCAACGTCCTGCCGTCGATGAGCCACCTCTTCGGAACCGACGATCTCGGCCGCGACGTCTTCAGCCGTGTGGTCTTCGGCACGCGCACCGCTTTCCTCGTCGCCGTCATCGTCACCGTCTTTGCCGTGCTGATCGGTCTCGTGCTCGGTGCCGTCGCCGGTTTCTTCGGCAATCCGTTCGATCGCGCCATCATGTGGCTGACCGACGTGACGATGTCGGTTCCCAACCTGCTGCTCGTCGTCGTCATCAACGCGTCGTTGAAGTCACCAATCAGCAAATGGATGGAGGCGCGTTACCTCGCGACCCTCAATCCCTTTTACCGCGAAACTATGTGGGTGGATTTCATTCTCGTCTTCGGGTCGATGGCGCTGATCTCCTGGCCGCCTTACGCCCGTCTCGTCCGCGCCCAGGTGCTGTCGATCCGCAGCCGGCCCTATATCACCGCGGCCCAGGCGCTCGGCCTATCGAACTGGATCATCATCAAGCGTTATGTCATTCCGAACGCGCTGGGGCCCTTGATCGTCTCGGTCAGCGCCGGTCTCGGTACGGCGATGGTGCTGGAAAGTGCTTTCAGCTTCCTTGGCGTCGGGGTCAATCCGCCGACGCCGAGCTGGGGCAACATGATCTCGGACGGCCTGCGTGTTTGGCAACATTATCCCCACCTTCTCGCCGCTCCGGCGGCCGTGCTCGGCCTTGCCTCGGTTGCCTTCAGCTTCCTTGGCGACGGTCTCAATGACGCGCTCAATCCGCGGGGCAGCAAATGATGGACACGAAAAACACCAACCGCCTGCTCGATGTCAGGGGCCTCACAGTCGAAATCGATGGCCGCAACGGCCCCGCCATCGTCGTCGACGGCATCGATCTCCATGTCGACAGGGGCGAGACCCTTGGCGTCGTCGGTGAGTCCGGCTGCGGCAAGAGCCTGACGATGCTGAGCCTGATGCGGCTCCTGCCAAACAAGATCAAAGTCACCAAGGGATCGGCCACATTCGACGGCCGCGACCTGCAGACGATGTCGAATAGAGAGCTGCGCAAGGTGCGCGGCGGCGAGATCGGCTTCGTCTTCCAGGATCCGATGACCTCGCTCAATCCGGTGATGCGCGTCGGTGACCAAATCTGCGAGCCGCTGATCTATCACCGCGGAATGAAAAAGGCGGAGGCCCGCAGACGTGCGGTTGAGCTTCTGCGCCTTGTCGGTATTCCTGGCCCGGAAGAGCGCCTGCAGGCCTATCCGCACGAACTTTCCGGCGGCATGCGCCAGCGCGTGATGATCGCAATCGGCCTTGCCTGCAATCCGAAGCTTTTGATTGCCGACGAGCCGACGACGGCGCTCGACGTCACCATTCAGGCCCAGATCGTCGATCTGGTGAAGGATCTCAGGACCAAGCTCGGCATGTCGGTCGTCTGGATCACCCATGACCTGGCGCTGATCGCCGGCCTCGTCGATCGCGTCGCCGTCCTCTATGCCGGCACGGTGGTCGAAGATGCGCCGGTCGACGAGCTCTATGCCCGGCCGAGCCATCCCTATACGCGCGGCTTGCTGTCCTCGATCCCGAAGCTCTCGGACCCGCCGGCAAGCCGGCTGAGCTCGATCGGCGGTACGCCGCCGGAACCTGGCCGCCGGCCGAAGGGCTGCCCATTTGCGCCGCGCTGCCCGCTTGCCGAAAACATCTGCCACGAGAAGGTGCCGCAGCTCGAACCGCTGAGCGGCAGCAGCAATCACCGCGCTGCCTGTTTCGTCGTCCAGAGAATGCAGGAGGCCGCATGATGGGTGCTCAACCGCTGCTCAAGGTCGAAAACCTGGTCAAGCATTTCCACGTCAAGCTCGGCGCCTTCGGTGAGCGTTCGGCGACCGTCTATGCGCTCGACAACGTCAATCTCGACATCATGGAAGGCGAGACGCTGAGCCTGGTCGGCGAATCCGGCTGCGGCAAGTCGACGACCGGTTTCACCATTCTCAACCTCTACAAGGCGACCAGCGGCAAGGTCGTCTACAAGGGCCAGGATCTCGCGACGCTCGATGAAAAACAGATGCGGCCCTTCCGCCGTGACCTCCAGATCGTCTTCCAGGACCCGTATTCGACACTCAATCCGCGCATGACGGTGGGCGAGGCGATCGGCGAGCCGATCCTCTTCCACAAGCTTTGCACCAAGGCGGAACTGAAGGAGAGGGTGGCAACGCTGCTCACCGATGTCGGCCTGTCCACGCGGTTTGCCCAGCGTTACCCGCACGAGCTTTCCGGCGGACAGCGCCAGCGCGTCGTCATTGCCCGCGCGCTCGCCTGCCAGCCGAAATTCATCGTCTGCGACGAGGCGATTTCGGCGCTCGACGTGTCGATCCAGGCACAGATCATCAACTTGCTGCTCGATCTGCAGGAAAAATACGGGCTGACCTATCTCTTCATCGCCCATGATCTCGCCGTCGTGCGCCATATCAGCACCCGTGTCGGCGTCATGTATCTCGGGCGGCTCGCTGAACTTGCCACCCGCGAGGAACTCTTCGACAATCCGCTGCATCCCTATACCAGGGCGCTGCTGTCGGCCGTTCCGGAGACCGATCCCGAGCATGAGCGCACACGTCAGCGCCAGATCCTGCAGGGTGACGTGCCGAGCCCGCTGAACCCGCCGTCGGGCTGCCGTTTCCACACGCGCTGCCCAATCGCCATGGATGTCTGCAGCAAGGTCATTCCCGCGTGGAAGGAGGCGAAGCCCGGCCATCTCGTCGCCTGTCACGCCGTCAACACCGGACAGACCGCATGACGCTGAAGGCCGTTATCGTCGCCGATGATCTGACGGGTGCGCTCGATACCGGAACGCCCTTCGTCGAAGCCGGCCTTTCGGTTGCGGTCGCCGTCAATGTCGAGGCCGCAGAGGATGCGATCGCCACTGGCTGTGACGTTGTTGTTATCAATACCGCCTCTCGCGCGCTCGGCGAACCGGAAGCTGCCGAGAGGGTCCGCTTCGCGACCGCGGCACTTCGTGGCGTGAAGCCCGCGGTCGTGATGAAGAAGATCGACTCCCGGCTGAAGGGCAATGTCGCGGCGGAAAGCCTGGCGCTGGCCGATGCGCTCGGCATGGAGACTATCCTCGTGGCGCCCGCTATTCCCGATCAGGAGCGTGTGACCTGTAGAGGCTGTGTCGTCGGCCGCGGCGTCGACAAGCCACTGCCGATCGCCGATCTGTTCGAGGGCCGTGCGGGCAATGTTGCCGTTGCCGATGCGGAGGACGATGGTGATCTCGACCAGATCGTTGCCGATCATGACTGGCGGCTGACGCTTGCGGTCGGCGCACGGGGTCTGGGTTCCGCACTTGCCCGTCAACTCGGCGAGACGGGGCGGCAATCGGTGCCGGAGTTTGCCGCGACCCGGCGTACCCTGTTCGCCTTTGGCTCGCGCGACCCGATTACCGCTACCCAGATGGACCGGCTCGAAGCCTCGGGCGTTCTGCGTATGGTGGTTGACGCGCCGATGGGGCAGGTCGAAGGCGGGGAGGGCATGGCGCTGCCGGCGTTGCTGCGGTGCACCGGCGATATGGCAACCGATCCGGCACTTGTCGCCCGCCATTTTGCGGCTGGCGTCAAAACGGCCATCGACGATACGAGGCCTGACATGCTGATGGTCGGAGGCGGCGATACAGCGCTTGCCGTTTTCCAGGCGCTTGATGTCAGGGTGCTGGTGCCGAAGGGCGAAATCGAAGCTGGCGTGCCGTGGTTCGAAGTCACGGCAGCCGACGGGCGGCATTTTCGGTGCGCCGTGAAGTCGGGGGGCTTCGGCAATCCCGATAGTTTGCTAAGACTGGTTCTTTGGAATCGGGCGGCATAGTAAGATACCGCCGGGGAGAATGACGTGGCTGAAGTGAATGGCGAATCTTTGAACGCGGAAGCCGGCCCACCGGGCAAGCCCGAACGCGGCAAGGCCGTCAAGCTGGTCGATCGCGTCTTCGACCAGTTGCTCGAGCGTATCCGCGGCGGAAATTATCCGCCGGATTCCCGCCTTCCCGGCGAGCATGAGCTTGCCTCGATGTTGGGTGTGTCGCGGCCGATCGTCCGCGATGCGCTGGCGCGCCTGCGCGATCAGGGCATGGTCTATGCCCGGCAGGGCGCCGGCACCTTTGTCAGTGCGCATGGATCGCCGACGACGCAGCTTGCCTATTCACCGGTCAAGACGATCGCCGACATCCAGCGCTGCTACGAGTTCCGCCTGACGATCGAGCCGGCGGCGGCCTATTTTGCCGCCAAACGCCGCAATGAGCAGGCCATTCAGAAGATCGCCAGCGCGCTTGCGGATCTGCGTGAGGCGACCAGCCACCAGCTTCATCGCACCGACGCCGATTTTCTCTTCCACCGCGCGGTGACGGAGGCTGCCAACAATCATTATTACACGGCCTCGATCGATGCGCTGAAGGCCCATATCGCAGTAGGCATGCATCTCCACGGTCTCTCTTTGCTCGGCCCTCGCCAAGGGTTGGAACAGGTCTACGAAGAGCACAACGCCATCTACAAGGCGATCGCCGATGGCCGGCCTGACGATGCACAAAGACTGATGAAGGCGCATCTGGAAGGCTCCCGGGACCGTCTGTTCGAGGGCAGGGTGCTCGACCTATCCTTCTGACGCGCATTCCAAGCGGCTATCAACTCAAAAATGGTAGAGAGTTCATGCCCTTAACTCGGGATGTCTCCTTCGTCGTCAATTGTCAGCCGGATTTCTGCTTCTTGATGATGCTGATGTTGCCGCTTACTTCGAGGATCGCAAATTTTATCTCCCCCACGCTCTCGATGCCTTCCTGGCTTCGAGCCGCTTGCATGACGTCTTCCTTCTGCAGCCGGGCGCCTCTGAGCGCGCGTTCGTCGTAGACGCCATCCGTCACCAGAATGGTTGGAACGCCATCGATGATATGAGCTGCGCGAGGCCACCACCTCTTCACGTAAGACAGGCCGATGTCGGTCGTAAACAGCGTGAGGATCAAGATGACGGCGTTGGTGATCGAGAAGTCATCGCCTAGCATCGCCTGCTGGGTGGTTTCGGAGATCACCAGCACGATCACCAGATCGAACGGTGTCATCTGGGCCAATGTCCGTCTTCCCGACAAGCGGATGATCACGAGCAGGGTGAAATAGATTGCCAGTCCGCGTAATACCGCATCCACCGTGCTGTCCTCATGGAAAGATGAAAGTGGATTGGGTGCGGGTCTCCCCGCCCATGCCAATGGTGGCGCGAAGAGGGCCGGGGAGTTGCGTTTGCAGACGGAAGACGATCTGCGTCGGCCCTGCCGGGTCGGCGGGGAACACATAGCCTATCCGGCCCGCGCGCGCGAAGGTCGCTTTTTGGGGCGGGTCGACGCCTTGGATCGAAAAGGTTTGAAGAAAGGCGGGATCTATCGTGAATATCCTGTCTTCGGACGACGGCGTGAAGGTCACCGTCATATCCTCGGGAGCATTCCATCGGGAGATGACGGGAAAGTCCACGGACCCTTCGGGCAGTATGAGTGTTTGCCGCGAAAACGGACCGCCTCTTCCAAGCAGACCCAGCAAGCAGGTCAGCAGAAGAAGCGTGAAAACGATCCAGGAAAAACGTTGAACAGCCCAGAACCGTTGCTGAAATTCGCTATGATCGAGCACACCTTCCGGCAGCGTGGGCAATGCGTCTATCTTTCCGATTCCCCCTCCCTGTACGTCTTGCGGAGAGCTTGGCTCGGGGGCAACCGTTCCCGGCAATGAGGGGGCCGTCGCCGTATACATCGGATGGGAAGCGGTCCAGGCGTCTTCGCCGATCAAGGGAACGAAGAGTACCCCGCCGAGATCTTCTTCCTCGAATGCGGTGGCGCCGGTGCGCGTGAGGCGTTTCAGGCGCTGCCCATCACCGCGGCCGACCGGAATGATGAGCCGCCCTCCGAGCCCCAGTTGTTCCCTCAAGGCGGATGGCACCTCTGGTGCGCTCGCAGAAACAATAATGGCGTCGAAGGGGGCGGCTTCCGCCCAGCCCCTGCTGCCATCGCCCACGCGAACGTCAATGTTGCGGTATCCCAGTTTCTCGAACCGTTCCTTGGCCTCGAGCGCCAGTATTTCATGGCGCTCGATGGAGTAGACATGCCTGGCTATCCGGCTCAGAAGGGCTGAAGCGTAGCCGGAACCTGTTCCGACCTCGAGCACCGTGTCGCCGGCATCCAGTTTGGCCTTTTCGAGCATCAAAGCCACGATAAACGGCTGCGAGATTGTCTGGCCTTCGCCGATCGACAGGGGCGCATCCTCATAGGCGAATTCCTCGGAGCCCGGAGGAACGAATTTTTCGCGCGGCACCGTGCGCATCGCTTCGGTCACACTTGGATCGCGAATGCCACGACGCGTAACGTGGTGCTCCACCATGCGATCTCGGATGCGCGTCATGTCCATGGATCAGTTCCACTGTCGCCGACTGCACCTTGGAAAACTTCCGGGTGGTGCAGAATGTAAAACAAATGGGCGACCGGGGAGTTCCTGAGAGGCGCAGGTTTTCAGCAAAGACGTCCTCCACGAGTTCATGACCTTCAATGCCGGAATAAGCGGCGCTTTATTGGACTTCTCCCGGCATCAAGAATAACATTAGCGGAAACAAATATTGAAGCGATGTCACCGTAGATGGCTGAATTGCCCGTCCAACGCCGACTTGCCGCCATCGCTGTCGCCGATGTCGTCGGATACTCGCGGCTGATGGGTGCCGACGAGAATGGAACGCTGGCGGCACTGAGGCAGCTTCGGACTGAGATTCTCAACCCCACGGTGCGTGAACATGGCGGGCGCATCGTCAAGGTGATGGGCGACGGGGTGCTCGTGGAGTTCGCCAGTGCGGTGAACGCCGTCACCGCGGCGATCGAACTGCAGAACAAGATGGCGCAGGCCAACGAGCCAATGCCCGAGAACCGCCGCATCGTGCTGCGCATCGGCATCAATCTGGGCGACGTCATCGGGGATGGCAGCGATATCTATGGCGACGGCGTCAACATCGCCACGCGGCTGGAAGCACTGGCCGAGCCAGGCGGAGTTTGCATCTCGGGCAAGGTGTTCGACGACGTGCGGGACCGGGTGACCGTGCGGTTTCGCGACTTGGGAGAGAAAACACTCAAGAACATCGCTCGGCCGGTGCGCGCTTATGCTCTGAACACTGCGCCCGCGCCAGCGATCCCACCTGTCGCCCACGGGATGTTTCCGTCGCTCGCCGTCCTGCCGTTTGAAAACATGAGCGGTGACCCCGAACAGGAATACTTCGTCGACGGTATCGTCGAGGACATCATCACGGCCCTCAGCCGTTTCAAGTCGTTCGCGGTGATCGCCCGCAATTCGAGCTTCGTATACAAAGGCCATGCCGTCGACGTGCGACAGATAGCCAAGGAACTGGGTGTTCGCTACGTCCTTGAAGGAAGCGGCCGGCGAGCCGGCAACCGGCTGCGCATCAGCGCACAATTGGTGGATGGAATTTCAGGAGCGCACATATGGGCGGACAAGTTCGACGGGGCCTTCGAGGACGTGTTCGACGTACAGGATCGGATCACGGAAAGCGTGGTCGCGGTGGTCGAACCAAAAATCCAGCGAGCCGAAATCGATCGCTCACGCCGTGAGCGGCCCGAGAGCCTTGATGCATACGATCTCTATCTACAGGCATTACCGGATGTGTTTGTCTCGCGGCCCGACGCCAATGCGCGTGCGATCGTGCTGCTGGAGCGGTCGATTGCCCTCGATCCGGGATTCGCACCCGCCCTGGCGATGACCGGTCAAGCCTATCTGTTGCGGGTAGCCATGCAGTTTCCCGGAGCGTCGAACGCCGATGCGGAACGTGCGCTAGCGGTGGCCCGGGCGGCACTGGCGATTGCCCGCGACGACGCGATGGTGCTAAGCTATGGCGCCTTCGTGCTGATCCACATGGGGGGCGACTATCACACTGGGATTGCCTTGCTGCGGCGGGCGATCTCGGAAAATCCCAACAACGCGATGGTCCTGCAACAAGCGGGCGTCGGAGCGCTGTTGGGTGGCGATCTCGGCGAGGCCGCTGACTATCTGCAACGGGCGCTGCGGCTCAACCCGAATGAACTCGGGACGCATTGGCAGTTGACCGGCATGGCGCATGTCCGTATGGCCGAGGGGCGCTACGAGGAGGCACTGGATTGGGCGATGCGCTCGCAAGCGGTCAATTCAGGGTACGACGCCAATCATTGGATGCTGATCGCCGCCAATGCTTACCTCGGACACATGGATGAAGCGCGCAAGCACCTTGCTGCGCTTGAGAGCATTTCGCCCGGCGTCAACCTCGCACGCATCCGTCGTGGCCAACATGCCATCGACCCGCACAGAATCGAAGTGCTAATCGAGGGCATGCGCATGGCCGGGATGCGCAAGTCTGGCGATTGAAGTCTGCTCTCCGAAAAATTGACCTCGAGAGAGAAGTATTGCTTACGGTTGAAAATGGAGCCTGCCCCGGCGAAGCAACGAAGTGGCGTAAATGCATGTTATGGAACATAATATATCTATATTATTACAACAACTTAGGTTCCACACTATCTTGTAGCCGCAAAGTCGAAATGTCCTGTTTCTGCAAAGTTGGAATATCGCACCCCGCGTTGAATGTCGCGGCCGGCCATCGAACAGCGGGACCGCCGCGCGATAGCCTCGGGTCTTCAAATCATGCCTGGAACTAGGTTAGATCAGCCTCTGTAAACGTGAACCGTGATCGCCATGATGCGCTTTCGTGAAAGTCAGGATATCAGCAAGAGTTGCACCGACCTGGAAAGCTCTGAAACCCGCCCATGAACCACACCGACATCAGTTTCCCTTCCCTATCCCTTTCTTCAAACATCAGAAAACATGCTCATGACTAATCCTACCAGCGTCTATTCGATGCCCGGAACGTGTTTTTTCGATCTTGCTCCTGCCGCGGGCGGCGAGCCCTATCGCATATTCCTTTCCATTCCGGCAGAGAGACCGCCGGCGAAAGGATGGCCGCTTCTCGTTATGACCGACGGCAACGCCACTTTCCCCTTCGCGGTTGCCGGCTTGGTCACGCAGGCACCTTATCCCACGGGAACGAATGTCGGCTGGGGGGTGATCGCGGCGATCGGCTACCCGTGCGACGAACCCTATGATCCGCTCCGCCGGTCTTGGGACCTGGGGCCTCCGCCGGTTAAATCCTATCCGCCCTTCGTTGAGGGCGGTCCGCCGGTTGTCATCGGCGGGACCGGTAAGCTGCTCGATTTCATCGAGAACGAGCTTATACCGCGGATTGCAGAGATGGTGATCCTGGATCCGACGCGCCGATCGCTCTTCGGACATTCCTTCGGCGGCCTCTTTACTCTCTATGGCCTGTTCGAGCATCCAGGTCTGTTTGCCAATTGGATTGCGGCCAGCCCGACCATCTATTGGGAGAACAGTGAAATCCTCAAGAATGAGACGCGCCGTCAAGTCATACCGGGAAATGCACCCTTCCTGCATTTGTCTGCCGGAGAACACGAAGGCGATGAGCTGGCACCCTTCCAGTACCGGAACGAGGATGCGGCGGCACGTCTCGAGAAGAGGAAGATCGAGCGAACCGTCCTCCTGGCGCGAGAGATGGCGGAGCGATTAGACGGCGCCGCCGACGGATTGCGTGCTGAATTCGAGCTTTATGCCGGCGAGACCCACATGTCGGTTCTTGCGGCGGCCGTGAATCGCGCGGTGAGCATTGCGTTCGCCGTCCAGGGTTTGACCGGCAGGGAAGCGAAAACGGAGAATTCGCGATCGGCTTGATGCTGATGGCGCTTCTGCGGCCAAATGCGCCGGCCGGACGGAAGGTTGGACAGTGTTCAGCCTCCGTGTGGGCAGCGTGCGGCTAAGCGCGGATGAGCCTTCGCTCCAGAAAACTCTGCATGTCGCGCCGTCCATCTACCACGCAGTAGACGACGACATCAGTGCCCATGATGCGATAGATCATGCACCACGGCTTATGGTGCAGTTCCCGATATTCGGAAATTCCGATCCCCGCCAACTCCTTCGGAATATTTCCGCGGGCAGGGAATTCTTCAAGCTCGGCACACGCGCGCTCGATGTCCGTCAGAATGCGCTCTGCCGTCTCGGCGCCGTCGCGACCGGCGATAAAGCGATAGAGATCTTCGATGTCGCGTTCCGCATCCTCGGCGAAAAGAACACGATATGGCATCAGGATTGGCTGTCCGCCAGACGTTTGCGGATGCGCGCAAAGGATTCCGCAGCAGGGCGCAGTTTGCCCTCCTCGATTTGCCGGTTGGTGAGCGCCAGCACCTTCAGGAGCGCCAGTGTCTCCTGGGTTTCTTCATATTGGCCGACGTCCTGAAGGATGGCTTTCGCTTCTCCGTGAAGCGTAATGACGACCGGCTGCGGGTTATCCTTCAATGTCCGGATGATCTCCGGCGCATGCGCCTTGAGATAGCTGATCGGCTTGACCTGTTCTGACAGCTTCATGCGGCTACTCCCTTTCGACCAGAATATAGACCATCAAGTGGTCGATTGAAAGAAGCCTTTCGGTGGCGGCGAGACACATTCGCAGCATCCGAATTTCCATCTTGGGTGCGGCCGCTTTTTTCACTCAACGCGTTCGAAAGAGAATGTCATTTCTTATAATTAAGTTTGTCTACTGATTTTATAGACTAAACTTTGCAACCAAGGATCGGATCGTGGTGCCATGACCTACCTCCTCAGTCTTCTCGACAAAAGCCCGATCGAACAGGGGCTGACGGCCGCGGATGCGCTGCGGGCGACGGTAAAGATTGCCGGCCGGGCCGAGGAGCTTGGTTATCACCGTTTCTGGGTCGCCGAGCATCATAATATGTCCAATCTGGCAAGCTCGGCGCCGGAGGCGCTGATCGCCTATCTTCTCGCCAGGACATCGAGGATCCGCATCGGTTCCGGCGGCGTCATGCTGCAGCACTACAGCGCCTATAAGGTTGCGGAAACCTTCAATCTTCTGGCATCGCTTGCACCCGGCCGCGTCGATCTCGGTGTCGGCAAGGCGCCGGGCGGTTTTCCTCTCTCGACGCGCGCCCTGCAGCTTGCCGTCGATCCGGCCAGGAAGCCGGATTTCGCGAGCCAGCTTTCCGATCTCAACACATATCTCGCTGCGGACCCGAATTACGACGGCGCGCAGGCAACGCCTTTCCCGCCGACTGCGCCTGAGCGTTTCCTGCTCGGCGCCAGCGTCGAAAGCGCCGAACTCGCTGCCGAGAAGGGCTGGGAACTCGTTTTCGCCGGTCACCTGAACGGCGATCCTGACAATCTGCGCAGGACCTTCGAGGCCTATGAGCGGGCATCCGGCGGCAAGCGCCCGATCCTGGCGCTCGCAGCCTTTGCCGCCGAAAGCGAGGACTATGCCCACGAGCGCGTCGGCAATCTGCGCATCGTCAAGGTGTTCCTGCCGAACGGCCAGACCGTCAATCTCGGCAGCGAGGAGCAGGCGGCCGAATTCGCCCGCCAGGCCGGCGTCACCGATTACCGCATTGAGGAGAGGGTGCCGAGCGTGCTGCATGGCACGGCGGAGCAGATCCGCAAGGAGCTGGACGAACTTCACCGCCGATACGGGGTCAAGGAGTTCGTGCTGGACACGCCGGCGCTTTCGGTTGCCGAGCGCCTGGCTTCCATCGAGCTGCTCGCCAAGGAACGGCTTTCCCTCGTCGCCTGATCGTTTCCAAGGAGGATTGATCCCATGGCTCAGAAACACGTCACGTTCGGCATCATGCTGCAAGGTCCCGGCGGGCACATGAATGCCTGGAAACATCCAAGCGGACCGGCGGATGCCAGCGTCAATTTCGATTTCTTCGTCAAGACGGCGCGCAAGGCGGAGGCGGCCGGCATCGCTTTCGCCTTCGTCGCCGACGGGCTCTACATCAACGAGCAGTCCATTCCGCATTTCCTCAACCGGTTCGAGCCGATCGCCATTCTCTCGGCGCTCGCCGCCTCGACCTCGAAGATCGGCCTCGTCGGCACGGTCTCGACCTCCTACAGCGATCCCTTCACCATCGCCCGCCAGTTCGCTTCGATCGATCTCATCAGCGGCGGCAGGGCAGGGTGGAATGCGGTGACCTCGCCGCTCGAAGGCTCGGGGCGCAATTACAGCCGCGAACATCCCGAACACGAATTGCGCTACGAGATCGCCGAGGATTATATCGATGCGATCAAGGGCCTGTGGGATTCCTGGGACGACGACGCCTTCGTCCGCAATCGTGAGACCGGCGTCTTTGTCGACAAGACGAAGATGCATCGCCTCAACCACAAGGGCCGTTTCTTCCGAGTCGAGGGGCCGCTCAACATCGGCCGTTCCAAGCAGGGCCAACCCGTCGTTTTCCAGGCCGGCGCCTCGGATTCCGGCATCAGGCTCGCCGGCAAACATGCCGATGCGGTTTTCACCAATGGTGGGCCGTTCGAGGATGCACAGGCTTTCTACCGACAGCTCAAGGGCAGCGTGATTGCCCATGGCCGCAGTGCCGCGGAAGTCGGCATCTATCCTGGTATCGGGCCGATCGTCGGTGCGACGCAGGAAGAGGCGGAAGCCAAGTATCAGGCGATCCGCAACCTCGTCACGATAGAGGAGGCACTGCTCTATCTTGGCCGCTTCTTCGATCATCATGATTTCAGCGTCTATCCGCTCGACGCGCCATTCCCCGAACTCGGCGATATCGGCAGGAACAATTTCCGCGCCACCACCGACCGCATCAAGAAGACGGCGCGGGAGAAAGGTCTGACGCTCCGCCAGGTCGCGCTTGATTCCGCAACGCCGCGCACGCCCTTCATCGGCACGGCGGAGCATATCGCCGACGAAATCATCCGCTGGGTGGACCATGGCGCTGCCGATGGCTTCATCCTCGGTTTCCCTGTCATCGCCGAGGGCTTCGACGATTTCTCGAGATATGTTCTGCCGATCCTCACGGAGCGCGGCTATTTCGATCCCGTCCTGAAGGGCGAGACGCTGCGCGACCATCTCGGTCTGCCCTTCCGTGAAAGCCGCTACACGGCGGGCGCAGATCAGGTCGAGCGCGGAAAGGCTGTCGGCGCCTGAGGCGCCGACGAACCGTCATGAACATCATCGCTCAGAACCCAAGCAGCAACGATCCTGTCGACAAGGGCATCGCCACCTATCTCGACGAGATCATCGCGCTTCGCCACGATCTGCATCAATATCCGGAGCTTGCGTTCCAGGAGCTCAGGACCAGCAAGCTTGTGGCATCCCGCCTTTCCTCCTGGGGCTATGAGGTGGCGACGGGCATTGCCGGAACCGGCATCGTCGCCACCCTCAGGCGCGGCGAGGGGAAAAAGCGGATCGGCATCCGCGCCGACATGGACGCGCTGCCGATCGAGGAGGCAACTGGTCTTGCCTATGCCAGCAGCAACCCCGGCGTCATGCATGCCTGCGGCCATGACGGGCATACGTCGATCCTGCTCGCTGCCGCGCGTTATCTCGCCGAAAGCGGCAATTTCAGCGGCACGTTGCGGCTGATTTTCCAGCCCGCTGAGGAAATCGGCGCCGGCGCCCGCAAGATGATCTCGGAAGGCCTGTTCGAACGGTTTCCTGTCGATGCGGTCTTCGGGCTGCACAACTGGCCGGGTGTTCCCGCGGGACAATTCGGCTTCGTTAGCGGCCCCGCCATGGCCTCGGTCGATCAGGCGGTGATCAAGATCATCGGCAAGGGCGGCCACGGCGCCGAACCGCACCGCGCCGTCGATCCGGTGCTCGCCTCGGCCTCCTTTATCACCGCCCTGCAGAGCGTCGTCTCGCGCAATGTCGACCCGCAGGATATGGCGGTCGCGACCGTCGGCTCGATCCATGCCGGCTCCGCCTCAAACGTTATCCCCGAAAGTGTGGAGATGAAGCTCACCATGCGGGCCTTCAGCGAGACGGTCCGCCAGCTGTTGCGAGAGCGCATTCCCGCACTTGCACGCGCCCAAGCCGAAAGCTTCGGCGCCGAGGCGGATGTGAATTACCGCCTCGGCTTTCCGGCGCTGATCAACCATGCTGCGGAGACGGCCTTTGCCCGCGACGTCGCCTACGACGCACTCGGCCCTGCGGCGGTCGAGAAGGATTTCCGGCCGAGAACCGCAAGCGAGGATTTTGCCTTCATGCTGCAAGCAAATCCCGGCAGCTATCTCTTCGTCGGGAATGGTGACAGTGCTCCTCTCCACAGCGCCCACTACAATTTCAACGACGCGATCATCGCGCCCGCCGCCCGCTACTGGGTGCGGCTCGCCGAAACCTTCCTCACTGATGACAACGGGTGATGAACGATATGAGCGATACGTTTCTGTATACTAGCCCTCTCGACCCGCGCGCCAAGCCGCTGATCGATGAATTGATCTACGAATACGACAGCCGTTACGGCAACTATTTCAATGCCGAAGGTGCTGCGGCCGAGCTCAACCGTTATCCCCCTGAGGCCTTTGCGCCGCCTCAGGGCAATTTTCTCCTGTTGATCCGTGATGGTGAAACCATCGGCGGTGGTGCCTTCAAGAACTATGACGACCGCACGGCCGAGTTCAAACGCATCTGGACGCGCTCCGATCTGCGCCGTCAGGGCCTTGCCCGCAAGGTGCTGGTGGAGCTGGAGGCCCAGGCCGCTCGCCAGGGCTATTCCCGCATCTATCTGACGACCGGCTTTCGCCAGCCCGAGGCCGTCGGCCTCTATCTGAACTACGGCTACACCGCTCTCTTCGACACATCCGCCGATCCCGAGATCTACAAGAGCCTGCCCTTCGAGAAGGACATCACTCATCTCGCTGAGCCTGCTCACGAAGATGCCGAACCGCGCCTGCGCGTGGCCGGTGCAAATTTTTGAAAACGGCAAAGACCGACAATCATAAAAGGGAAGCACAATGGCACTGACGACGGATTTCGCCGGCATCGACGCCGGCAGCAGGACGGCAGAATCGAAGGATCATTCCCGTTACCGCATCGTGCCGGCGCGCCATCCGGGGCGCCTGGCAGGCACGATCTTTGCTGCCATCGTCATCGTCGCCGTGCTCTATTCCATCTTCACCAATCCGCGCTGGGGTTGGAGCGTCTTTGCCGAATGGTTCTTTGCCGAACCAGTCCTCGTCGCTCTCGGCAGGACGCTGCTTTTGACCGTGCTTGCCGCCATATCCGGCTCCATCCTCGGAACGGCCCTGGCGCTTGCCCGCGTTTCCAAGTCGCCGCTGCTCTCCGGTCTCTCCTGGGGCTATATCTGGCTGCTGCGCTCAATCCCGGTCATCGTGCTGCTGCTGATCCTGAACAATCTCGGCTACCTCTATGAGACGATCAAGATCGGCATTCCCTTCACCGATACCGTCTTCCTCGACTATCCCACAGTGCAGTTGCTGACGCCCTTTGCAGCCGCCTTTCTCGGCCTGACGCTCAACCAGTCGGCCTTCTTCGCCGAGATCGTGCGCGGCGGTATTCTCTCGGTGGATCACGGACAGTTGGAGGCCGCCGCAGCACTCGGCCTGCCGCGCCGCCGCCAGGCCTTCCGAATCGTGCTGCCGCAGGCCATGCGTTCGATTCTGCCGACCGGCTTTAACGAACTCATCGGACTGGCGAAGAGCACCTCCATGGTCTACGTGCTGGCGCTGCCGGAGCTCTTCTATACGGTCCAGGTGATCTACCGCCGCAATCTCGAAGTCATTCCGCTGCTGATGGTCGCGACCGTCTGGTATCTGATCATCATGACGGTGCTGTCGATCGCTCAGCGCTATATCGAACGCTACTTCTCCAAAGGCGCCGTGCGCAATCCGACGCCGTTGCCCTTCCAGGCATTTTTCGAGCATTTCCGCCGTCCGCTGCCTGTCCTCGATACGGCGACCGACACCGTGCGCAAGATCGGTTTCCGGGATGCGGCGACGCTGCGGGCCGCAGGCGGCGCGGTGCGCATTCACGGCATTTCCAAAAGCTTCGGCTCGCTGAAAGTGCTCGATGATGTCGAGCTCAGCCTGCCCGCGGGCAGCGTGACCGCCATCCTCGGTCCGTCCGGCTCGGGCAAGTCGACGCTTCTGCGCGCTATCAACCACCTGGAGCGTGTCGATGAGGGGTTCATCTCGGTCGACGGCGATTTCGTCGGCTACAGCAGGAAGGGCGACACGCTCTACGAGCTCAAGGAGAAGGATATCCTCAAACGCCGCGCCGATATCGGCATGGTCTTCCAGAGCTTCAATCTCTTTCCGCATCTGACCGTGCTCGAAAACCTCATCGAGGCGCCGATCCAGGTTCGCGGCATCGGCCGTGAGGACGCCGTGCAGCTGGCGCAGGAGCTGCTGGCGCGCATCGGCCTCAGCGACAAGGTCAACGCCTATCCGCGCCAGCTTTCCGGCGGCCAGCAGCAGCGTGTGGCGATCGCCCGCGCACTGGCGCTCCGCCCGAAGGTACTGCTCTTCGACGAGCCGACCTCGGCGCTCGATCCGGAGCTCGTCGGCGAAGTGCTCGACGTCATCAAGGAACTTGCCCGCACCGGCACGACGCTCGTCATCGTCACCCATGAGGTCGGTTTTGCCCGCGAAGTCGCCGACACCGTCGTCTTCATGGAAAGCGGCCGCATCCTGGAGGCTGGCCCGCCGGCCCACATCTTCGCACAAGCGGAACATCCCCGTACGCGGGAATTCCTCGCCAAGGTTCTCTAGCGCCTGATAGCGCTGGCGAAATGCCGGGCCGCGACGGGCTGCTCCGGCCGAATAACAATAACCACAACCTAAAGATGAAATGGAGAAGGGGCATGACATTTACAGATAGGGCAAGGCTTCTGATAGCGGGAGCCGTCACCATTGCCGCGATCGGTTTCGGTTCCGCTCAGGCGCAGCAGAAGTTCGATCTCAGCCCCGAGCAGCCCAACCGGCTGCGGGTGGAAAAGAACGAGAAGCGCATTGCCGAAGTCAAGGACTTCAAGTTCGTCGAAAACGGCGTCTTCACCGTCGGCATCAGCTCGAGCGGCAATCTTCCGCTGCATGATTATGCCTCCGATTCCAAGACGGTTATCGGTTACGACGTCGATCTGGCCCAGGCGGTTGCCGACAGCCTGGGTCTGAAGCTCGAGCTCGTTTCCGTCGCCTGGGCCGATTGGCCCCTGGGGCTGACCTCTGGAAAGTTCGACGCGGTGATCTCCAACGTGACGGTCACGGAAGAGCGCAAGGAGAAATTCGATTTCTCGACCTATCGCAAGGACGAGCTTGGCTTCTACGTCAAGTCCGACAGCTCGATCACCTCGATCAAGCAGCCGAAAGATATTGCCGGTCTGAAGGTCATCACCGATGCCGGCACGAATCAGGAGAAGATCCTTCTGGAATGGGATCGTGAGAATGTCGCCGCCGGCCTGAAGCCGATCGAGGTGCAATATTATGACGACGATGCGGTCAAGGATCTTGCCGTCCAGTCGGGCAGAGCAGACACCGTCTTCAGCGTGAACGCGACGCAGGCCTATTCGGCGGGGATCAACGGCAAGACCAAGCTCGTCGGCACCGTCAGCGGCGGTTGGCCGATCACCGCAGAAATTGCCGTCACCACGCGCAAGGGCAGCGGCCTGGCCGCGCCCTTGACCGATGTCGTTAACGACTTGATCGCCAGCGGCGCCTACCGGAAGATCCTCGATACGTGGAACCTCGGTCCGGAGGCGATCGACAAGGCCCAGACCAACCCACCGGGCCTGCCGAAGAGCGGCTCCTGATCGATCCCTATTGGGCCGGCGGCAATGCTGCCGGCCATTCCTGCCTGACAATTTGGAGATTGAAGACGATGATTGCCTTTCCGGCATTCCGGACCCTGCTGATCGCCGCCATGGCGTCGGCCCTTTTCTTCGGCGCAGCTCATGCAGCCGAGGATTTCGACCTCAGCCCAGAGCAGCCAGGCCGGCTTCACGCCGCCAGGAACGATGCGGCGATTGCCGCAATCCCCAGGGAATTCAAGTTCGTCACACCTGGCAAGTTCACCATCGCCGTCAGCCCCGGCGGCCCGCCGCTTGCGACCTATGCCACGGACGCCAAGACCGTGGTCGGGGCAGATCCCGATTATGCCTATTCCATCGCCGACAGCCTTGGCCTGACACTGGAGATCGTGCCGGTCGCCTGGATCGACTGGCCGCTCGGCCTCGCCTCGGGCAAGTATGATGCCGTCATCTCCAATGTTGGGGTCACCGAGCAGCGCAAGGAAAAATTCGATTTTTCCACCTACCGCCAGGGCCTGCATGGTTTCTTCGTAAAATCCGACAGTCCTATCACCTCGATCAAGGAGCCCAAGGATGCGGCGGGCCTCAGGATCGTTGTCGGGGCCGGCACCAACCAGGAGCGTATCCTGGTGAAATGGAGCGAGGAAGATGTCGCAGCGGGCCTGAAACCGATCGAGCTGCAATATTACGACGACGAGGCGGCAAGCCTTCTCGCGCTGCGTTCCGGCCGGGCCGATGTCATCGTCCAGCCGCATGCACAGCTCGTCTTCATCGCCGCGCGCGACAAGAACATCAAACGCGTCGGCACGCTGAGCGCCGGCTGGCCGGATCGCTCGGACGTCGCGATCACCACTCGCAAAGGAAGCGGACTGGCCGATGCGCTCACCATTGCCACCAACGGTCTGATCAAGGACGGCACCTACGCGAAGATACTCGACCACTGGCATCTCTCCGAGGAAGCCCTGCCGGCATCCGAGACCAACCCGCCCGGCCTGCCGAAATACTGATCATCGGATGGCACGAGTGGGCAACATATCCATCAGCCATATCGGCTTCCTCACACCCGGCAATTATCCCGACGGCGATCCTTTGTCGGGCTTGGAGCAGACGCTTGAGCAGCTGCAATATGGTGAAGATCTGGGCTTCGACAGTGCCTGGGTCCGGCAGCGGCACCTGGAGCCTGGAATCTCTTCCGCGAGCGCCTTCCTGGCGGCGGCGACGCAGCGAACCAGTCGGATCGAGCTTGGAACCGCGGTCATCCCGATCGGTTACGAGAGCCCTTATCGGCTGGCCGAAGACCTCGCCACCGTCGATATTCTGTCGCGCGGGCGGCTGAATATCGGCCTCAGCGCCGGTCGACCATTGCATGCAGATCTGATCGCTCCGCTTGTCTTCGACGGCGACTGGACGGGTTACGATTTCTCGCATGATCGCGTGCTGCGCTTTGCCGATAATCTGCGCGGCACTTATCTCGGCGACGAGCAGACCTTGATCAAGACGCCCTTCGGCCCGCAGCGGCCGCGGCTGCAGCCTTATGCCAAGGGCCTGATCGACCGGATCTGGTATGGCGGCGGGTCGCAGCGCTCGGCCGAATGGGCCGGCCGCAATGGCTTCAACCTGTTGACCGGCAATGTGATAACGGGCGACGGGACCGATGATTTCTTCACCGCGCAATCGCGGCTGATCCAAACCTATCGCGCCGCCGGCACGCAGCGCCGGGTCGCGCTGGGCCGCGTCATCGTGCCTTTCGATAGCGCCGATGCCGCAACGCGGCGCCGGTATCGAGACTATGCCGATGGCCGTCATGAGCGAACCCTTTCACCGCAGGGCGAGCGGCGCACCCTGTTCGCCCGTGATGTCGTCGGCACCTCGGACGAGATATTGGCGCAGCTTTTTGCCGATCCGATCTTGCCTGAGGTCGGCGAGTTGAGGCTGGAGCTCCCTTACGAGTTCGAGCACGAGGAGTATCGACAGATTCTCCACGACTTCGTGACGCTGATCGCACCGGAACTCGGATGGAAAGCCCAATCCGAAGTTAGATCCGCTTCCTGAAAATGCCGTCGACCATTCGATGCCAGAACAATCACCTCGCAGGGAACATGCATCAGTGACCAAATCAGTAGAGTACTTCTTTTCTATCGGCTCGCCCTGGTCCTACATCGGCTTCGACGTCTTCGCCGAACTTGCGGCAAAGAACGACGTCGTCATCACGCCCTATTTGACGACGGTGGTCGAGGAAAATGGCGGTATCTTTTCGCGCAATCGCCCGGAGATCCGGCGCGCTTACTGGACGCGGGACCTCAAGCGCTGGGCGCGAGTGCGCGGCAAGGAACTGCGGCTCGAACATCGCCCGGATTTGAGCGATCCGACGCCGGCATCCCTCTTCGTGATTGCGGCCTATCTCGACGGACAGGATTGGATCGGCGTTGCCCGCGCCCTGCAGCATGCCTTCTGGAGCGAGGCGAGGGATATCGGCAAGCCCGACGTGCGCGAGGCGATCGTGACATCAGCGGGTTTCGACGGCGCAACACTCCTCCGGCGACAAGCCGACGATGATGTCCAGAACAAATGGTCGGCAGACCGCGTGCATGCGCGCGACAGCGGCGTCTTCGGCTTTCCCACCTATGTCTATGATGGCGAGATCTATTGGGGACAGGACAATTTGCCCTTCCTTGAACGCCATCTTCGTGGTGACAAGCCTTAGACTCGAGCGAGCAATCCGATCGGATTGAGACGGATTTTTTCAAATAAGTCTATAAAATAGATAGGCTTTATTCTCTATCGCTGATGCCCTGCGATAGATTGGTGTGGTTGATGGGAAAAATCACACGCATGCTCGACAGGACTTCGCAAGCCATCATTCCGTCGCGTTCGACGGAATGGCCGACCGTCATTCTCGCACTCGTCATCCATGGCGGATTGCTTGCGCTCACCTGGTGGTGGCAATCATTGCCGCTGATCATGGCCGTGATCGCCGGAGGCTGGTTGATTGCCTGGCATGGATCCCTTCAGCACGAAGTCATTCACGGCCATCCGACGGGAAACCAAGGCATAAACGACGCGATCGGGTCGATACCGCTGTCGCTGTGGCTGCCTTATCCGATCTATAGGGAAAGCCATCTGGAGCATCATCGCGACGAATATCTGACCGATCCGATCGAAGATCCGGAATCCTCCTATTTTACCAAGGCAACCTGGGAGCAGCTCGGCGCGACCGGCAGGTTGCTGGCACGGTGGAACACCACCCTGTTCGGCCGTTTGACCATCGGCCCTGCGGTGATGCTTTTGAGTTTCCTTGGGCAGGAAGGGCAGCTGGTACGGGCGAACGAACCGGGACGACGGCGAATATGGGGTGTGCACGGCATCGCCGTTGCCGCCGTTCTTTTCTGGGCGACCGTCATCTGCGGCATGCCGCTTTGGCTTTATCTTGCTTTCGTCTATACGGGTGCTGCGATGACGCGGCTCAGATCCTATGCCGAGCACAGATATGCCGACAGCCATGAGGAACGCACCGCCATCGTCGAAAACAGCCATCTCTTCGGCTTGCTGTTTCTCTACAACAATTTGCACGTTCTCCATCACCGCCGGCCGGGCATCTCCTGGTATCGCCTTCCGGCGGTCTATCGCAAAAACCGCGAAACGCTTGTCCGGTCGAATGGCGGGCTTGTCTATAATGGCTATTGGGATATTGCGCGCCGGTTTTTCCTGAAGCCGCACGACGATCCGACGCATCCCCATCATTCCTAAAATTTCTACCTGAACCGGACCCGGCACTATAATGTTTGAAAAGCCGGGATTTGGGGGCTGCTCAGTCGCCCTGTCTTGCGGCTTCCTGTTGCCCATTTCACAGCTCTGCAATTTGTACTTTCAGCGGATGTCCAGTGTGATCAGCTACGGCTGGCGGCGATCAGGGCGTGCGCTGCATCGCGGAGCAAACCGGTGGCCTCGCCGGGCTCAAAGAGCTGCATGCTGACAAAGGCGCCGTTGATCAGAACCGCGAGTTGACCGGCGAGCCGATCGGGCGCGGCAACCGCAAGCCCCTCGGCGATGGTCTTCAGACGCCGCCGCATCTCGCGCATGTGGGCTTCGGCGACCTTGCGGGCAGGGTGATCCGCTTCGGGAAATTCGGCTGCGGTGTTGATCTGCGGACAGCCTCGGTAGTTTTCCCGCCCGACCCGTTCGCCGATCCACTCAAAATGTGCATCGAGCTCGGCCTCGGCATCGTCCGGATGCTGTTCCGTCACGCGATCCCAGGTGCTCCAGAAGTCCAGGTCTTCGCGCTTGAGGAAGGCCGCGATGAGGTCGTCCTTCGTGCCGAAATGGCGGTAGAGGCTGGTTTTGGCGACGCCGGATTTTTCGACCACAAGATCGACACCGACAGCACGCACGCCGCGCCGGTAAAAGAGTTCCGACGCCGTCTCGAGAATTCTATCCCGCACCTCGTTGCCGCCAGAGGCACGGGAGTTCGTTGCGCTTTTCGACATTCGTGTACCTCCAAGGTCGCCAGCATAACAGCAAACGGATTGACACGCTACAGACCTGTATGTTGTATTGAATACAGACAGGTCTGTAGCGCAGGAGAAAACAATGACCATCTACGAAGCCGACATCACGAAGACGTCCCAATCTATCGCGGTCTTGGGAGCGAACGGCCATACCGGTCGTTTTGTCGTCGCCGAACTGTTGCGGCGCGGTCTCAAGCCCATCGCGATTGGACGGAATGCCCAGCGGCTGGCGGCTGCGGGCTTTGCAGAGCGCGGCATCGAATGCCGCGAAGCAGCGGTCGAGGATGACGGGGAACTGGACAGGGCGCTAGCCGGCGCGGCGGCGGTCATCAACTGCGCCGGCCCGTTCATGGACACCGCCGACGCAGTGGTGCGTGCCGCATTGCGAGCGGGGATTCATTATCTCGACGTGACGGCCGAGCAACCGAGTGTGCAGGCCACGTTCGAGAGGCATGAGGTTGCGGCCCGGGAAGCGGGCATAGCCGTCATCCCGGCCATGGGTTTCTATGGCGGCTTGGCCGACCTGCTCGTGGCAGCTGTCATGGACGAGTGGGAGCACGCTGACGACATCGAAATTCGAGTTGCGCTTGACAGCTGGCTGCCGACGAGAGGCACACGCGTTACCGGAGAAAGAAACACTGCACGGCGCCTGGCCGTCAGCGGTGGGCAGCTGGAGCCGGTGCCTCAACCGCCTGCTGAAAGGGTGTCGATTTTACCGGCCCCGTTCGGCCGGCAGACTTTCGTCGAGCTTCCCTTTTCGGAAGTGCCGCTGATCGCCCGGCACGTCCGGACGAAGGAACTGCACACCTTCTTGAGCACAACCGCTCTGCGGGATGTTCGCGACTCGTCGACGCCTCCGCCGCAGGCAGTCGACGAATCTGGGCGTTCGGCGCAGCGCTTTGCAGTAGAAGTGATCGTCACGCAGGGTGACGTGCGCCGTCAGATTGTCGCACAGGGACAAGACATCTACGCCGTCACGGCTCCGATCATCTGTGAAGCGGTCCAGCGTATCCTCTCGGGACGCATCCGCGATATCGGCGCAAAGGCGCCGGCAGCCATTTTCGATGCCGCTAGCTTCCTGCAGGCGCTCGGCCCGGATCTGTCGGTCGAGATATCGGAAACTTAGTTCGGAAACGACAGACTTTCAGAAAGTCCTTCACAATGGCGTGGGGGACTTAATTCTCCTGGCGTATTCAGGGAGACTGTTCAGAGCGATCGTCCCGCTCGGGCGATGATAGCGGATGGAATTCCGTTATCTTGGCAATATTGCGCATTCCCATCGAAACCGTTCCATTCTATTGGAGGAAAAGATGGGGGAAGATTTTTTTACATTGTTTGCTCTAATTAGTTCTTTTATCTCCCGTTTCAGCGAAACGCGAAACGCCGCTATATTGATCGGAGAGAGACAATGAACCCCGCCATGAACATGATGCCCGCCATGATGAACCCGATGATGGGTGGAATGATGCCGATGATGTCAGGCATGCCCATGATGAACGGCGCCATGATGCCGATGATGGCCTCCA
>Ga0102590_1001044_pt1 | contig 46351 bp, 49 predicted proteins | sample AraplaMF_Col_mMF_FD_76859 | JGI IMG/M metagenome (GOLD analysis project Ga0102590, IMG submission 76859) | Arabidopsis root microbial communities from the University of North Carolina, USA - plate scrape MF_Col_mMF | ecosystem: Host-associated > Plants > Roots > Endosphere | place: USA... | reverse complement strand
GGCCTCTTCGACGTCGTGTTCAGAACTCAGACGATTGCAACTGTCGATATCCGGCCTCTCGACGGCAGCCTCGAAAGTGTCCACGATGTCTCCGAACACCCGTCCACCATCTCCCCGGTCTGAACACAGGGGAGGGTAAGAGGACCTCGTCGAAATCTATGATTCAGACGGCTGCGGGCCGTCGTAGCCCTCGATGATGATGAGGTCGGCGACCGAGTGCGGCTGGCGCACCTTGATGTTGGCTTGGTATTCCGGTGAGTTGTAGCAGGCGATCGCGGTCTCGTAGTCCGGGAATTCGATCACGACGTTGCGGGTGCGGCTGGCGCCCTCGACGGTGGTGAACTTGCCGGCGCGGACGACGAAGCGGCCGCCCCACTTCTTGAAGATCGGCCCGTTGGCGACAGCATAGGGCTTGTAGCCCTCGTCACTGCTCACATCGACGCGCCCGATCCAGTAGCCTTTTGCCATTGTTCTTCTCCCTGTGTTGTTGATCTTTATTTGAGCATGATCTGATCGGAAACCGCTTCACACTTTGCGCTAACGCGGCCCTTCGGGTCCGGATCATGCTCCCAGCGCCTGCGCGATCTCAGCCTGGATCGCATCGGCCGCAGCTTTGGGATCCGCAGCTTCAAGGATCGGTCGCCCGACGACGAGATAGTCGGCGCCCGCGGCGATCGCCCGCCCCGGCGTCATGATGCGCTTCTGGTCGCCACTCGGTGCGCCCGCCGGCCGGATGCCTGGTGTGACGAGGCTCATTTGATGGCCGACGATCTTGCGCAAGGCACCCACCTCTTCCGGCGAGCAGACGAGACCGTCGACGCCGAGCACCTGTGCCTGCTGGGCGCGCGCTTCGACCAGCTCGGAGACGCCGAGCCGGTATCCGGCCGCGTGCAGATCATCGTCGTTGTAGGAGGTCAGCACGGTGACGGCGAGAATCTTCAAGCCCGATCCGCCGCGCCCTTCGACCGCGGCCTTCATGGTCTGCGGATAAGCGTGCACGGTGAGAAAGGTCGCGCCCAGCCTGGCCACGCTTTCCACACCCCGCGCAACCGTGTTGCCGATGTCGTGCATCTTGAGATCTGCAAACACCTTCTTGCCCCGGTCGGCGAGCTTGCCGATCAGCGGCAGGCCGCCGGCATAAGCGAGCTGATAGCCGATCTTGTAGAAGGTGACGCTGTCGCCGAGCCCAGCGATCATCGCCTCCGCAGCTTCAACGCTCGGCACGTCGAGCGGCACGATCAGGCGGTCCTTCGGGGCGATCTCGGCTGGTGTCATGTCACCTCACATCATGCGTTGGGATATGTCGATCAATTGCGCGACAAGCTCTCTCAACGCGGCGATATCGCCCTCGTTCTTGAGCCTGTCCATATCGTCATAGGCCTGGTCGGCAAAGGCGAGCGTGAGCTGGCTGGCAATCACGTTGGCGTGGCACGAGGTCAGGATCAGGCGCAGCGCCTGCAGCGCGCGGGCCGCGCCTAACCGGCTCTGCGAGGCACCGGCGAGCGCGAAGACGCGGTTGCGGAAGACTTCGCCGCGCGCCTCGTGCAGATCGTGCACGCGGCTGACCCAGTCGATCGCATTCTTGAGCAGCGGCGGCACCGAGGCGTTGTATTCGGGCGAGACGATCAGCACGCCATGATGCGCGCCGATCATGCGCTTGAGATTGATGGCGTGCTTCGGGATGCCGGATTTGGCCTGGAGGTCGCCGTCATAGATCGGCAGCGGGAAATCGGCGAGCGAGATGCGGGTGACGTCGACGCCGGCCCGGGCGAATTCATAGGCTATGACCGCCGCCAGCTTCGCATTGTGCGAGCCGGTGCGCAGCGAGCCGGGAATGACCAGGATTTTCGGTGCGGACATCCGCTTCCATGCGTTCGGCGAAACCAGCCCGCCGCGCAAGGAACCAAGCCGGCGGAATTAGTCCTTGCGATACACCCAGACGCGGGCGGGCGGAAGGTTCATCCAGATCCGTTCCGACGCCTCTGTGGACACGCCGGGCAGCGATTTCGGGATCGGCGGCACCACCGCGTAGGTGAACTGGACGAAGGGCGCCCCGGGCGCGAGCGCCGTGAAGGCGTCGCGGATCAGCCGCAGCCGCGTCAGCATCGGTTTTGTCACGAGCGGCAGGCCGGAGACCACCGCGGAGGCCGGCGCGCTCAGCACGTTCCAGAGCGTGTCGCGCAGGCGATAGGCATCGCCCTGCACCACCTTGGCCTGCGGATAACGGTCGCGCAGCAACGCACAGAAGCCGGGATTGTATTCGACGAGGACGAGACGCTTTTGATCGACGCCACGCTCGACCAGGGCCGACGTGATGGCGCCGGTTCCGGGCCCGAGCTCGACCACAGGCGCATCCGAATCGACATCGACGTAATGGGCCATGGTCCGGGCCAGCAGCTTGCCCGACGGCATCACTGCGCCCATGTGCAGCGGCTTTTCGATCCACGACCTGAGAAAGCGCACCTCGTCGTCGAGACGAGGCTTCTTCAACGCACGCGCGGACGATGGCAATGGCATGTCTGGACCGGACGGGACCGCGGGACCGCGGCGTGTCAGAAAATGGTCATAAAGACGTATAGGCCGAAGTCGATACGGTCAAGCCGAGTCAACTCGCCCGATTACCGAAGAAATCCTTGACCTTGGCGAAGAAGCCCTCGGATTCCGGCTGGGTGTTGCCGCTCGACAGCTTTTCGAACTCGGCCAGCAATTCCTGCTGCTTCTTGGTGAGGTTCTGCGGGGTCTCGACCACGACCTGGACGTACATGTCGCCCATCTGGCGCGACCGCAGCACCGGCATGCCTTTTGATGCAATGCGGAATCGGCGGTTGGACTGGGTCCCGGCCGGCACCTTCACCTTGGCCTTGCTCTTCTCGATGGTCGGCACCTCGAATTCGCCGCCGAGGGCGGCCGTCACCATCGAGATCGGCACACGGCAGTGCAGATCGGCGCCGTCGCGCTGGAAGAACTGGTGCTGGGCCAGCGACAGGAAGATGTAGAGGTCGCCGGGTGGGCCGCCACGGACCCCCGCCTCGCCTTCGCCGGCGAGCCTGATCCTGGTGCCGTCCTCGACACCCGGGGGGATGTTGACCGACAGATTCCGCTCGCGGGTGACGCGGCCCTGGCCCGAGCAGGACGGGCAGGCATCCTCGATCATCTGGCCGCGGCCCTGGCAACCCGGACAGGTCCGCTCCAGCGTGAAGAAGCCCTGCGACTGCCGGACACGCCCGGCGCCGCCGCAGGTCGAACAGGTCTTGGGCTTGGTTCCAGCCTTGGCGCCGATGCCCGAGCAGGCCTCGCAGGTGACCGAGACCGGAATCTCAATCTGTGCGGTCTTGCCGCCAAAGGCTTCCTCGAGCGTGATTTCCATGTTGTAGCGGAGGTCGGCGCCGCGCTCGCGGCCGCCGCGGCCGCGCTGCCCGGCCATGCCGAACAGGTCTTCGAAAATGTCGGAGAAAGAGGAGGCGAAACCCGCGCCGAAGCCGGCACCACCGCCGCCGCCCTGCTCGAAAGCAGCGTGGCCGTAACGGTCGTAGGCGGCGCGCTTGTCCTTGTCCTTGAGGACCTCGTAGGCCTCGTTGAGTTCCTTGAATTTGACTTCGCTGCTCTCATCCCCCGGATTGCGGTCGGGATGGAATTTCATCGCGAGCTTGCGGAACGACGACTTCAGCTTGCCTTCGTCGGCGTCGCGTTCGACTTCGAGGGTCTCGTAGTAGCAGCGCTTGGTGGACGTGGACATGTCGGGCTCGGTCTATCCAATCGCGATTCAAGTCGGAGCGAAACAACGTCGCCACGCGACGATATAGGCGGCCTTCCGCCCGGCGGCAGAGGGCTGCATGGCAGCGTTCAGGATAACGGCTGGGAATTGATTGATCGTAACGGGCCCGACCTTCAAGGGGTTTTGGCCCGACGAGCCCGACACGGCGGCCTCCCCCGCGAGGGAGGAGGCCGGTAGGGCGTGTGGGGTCCAAGCCGTCCGCATCATCACCCTCTCGGGTTTAAGCGGACTTCTTGTTGTTCTTGTCGTCGTCGACCTCGGTGAACTCCGCGTCGACGACGTCGTCCTTGGCCGCGTCCTTCTTGGCGTCGGCCTCGGCCTGCTGCTTGTACATGGCCTCGCCGAGCTTCATCGAAGCCTGGGCCAGGGTCTGGGTCTTGGCCTTGATCGCCTCGGCATCATCGCCCTTCAGCGCTTCCTTGAGGTCGCTGACGGCATCCTCGATGGCGCGGCGCTCGGTCTCGGCGACCTTCGAGCCGTGCTCTGCCAGAGCCTTCTCGGTCGAATGCACCAGACCATCCGCCTCGTTCTTGGCGGTGACGGCCTCGCGGCGCTTCTTGTCCGCCTCGGCATTGGCCTCGGCGTCCTTGACCATCTTCTCGATGTCGGCTTCCGACAGGCCGCCGGAGGCCTGGATGCGGATCTGCTGCTCCTTGCCGGTGGCCTTGTCCTTGGCCGACACGTTGACGATGCCGTTGGCGTCGATGTCGAAGGTCACTTCGATCTGCGGCATGCCGCGCGGAGCCGGCGGAATGCCCATCAGGTCGAACTGGCCGAGCATCTTGTTGTCGGCCGCCATTTCACGCTCGCCCTGGAAGACGCGGATGGTGACCGCGTTCTGGCTGTCCTCGGCGGTCGAGAACACCTGGCTCTTCTTGGTCGGGATCGTGGTGTTGCGGTCGATGATGCGGGTGAACACGCCGCCCAGCGTCTCGATGCCCAGCGACAGCGGGGTGACGTCGAGCAGGAGCACGTCCTTGACGTCGCCCTGGAGCACGCCGGCCTGGATCGCGGCGCCGATCGCCACGACTTCGTCCGGGTTGACGCCCTTGTGCGGCTCCTTGCCGAACAGCTGCTTCACGACTTCCTGGACCTTCGGCATGCGCGACATGCCGCCGACCAGAACCACTTCGCCGATCTCGGCTGCGGTCAGGCCCGCGTCCTTCAGAGCCTTGCGGCAGGGCTCGACGGTCCGCTGGACGAGATCGTCGACCAGCGCCTCGAACTTGGCGCGGGTGAGCTTCATCGTCAGATGCTTCGGACCGGTCTGGTCCGCTGTGATGAAGGGCAGGTTGATCTCGGTCTGCGTCGTCGACGACAGCTCGATCTTGGCCTTTTCAGCGGCTTCCTTCAGGCGCTGCAACGCGAGCTTGTCGTTGCGCAGGTTGATGCCCTGCTCCTTCTGGAACTCGTCGGCGAGGTAGCCGACCAGGCGCATGTCGAAATCTTCGCCGCCGAGGAAGGTGTCGCCGTTGGTCGACTTCACCTCGAACACGCCGTCGCCGATTTCGAGAATGGAAATATCGAACGTGCCGCCGCCGAGATCGTACACCGCGATCGTGCCGGCCTTGGTCTTGTCCAGGCCATAGGCGAGCGCCGCCGCGGTCGGCTCGTTGATGATGCGCAGCACTTCAAGGCCCGCGATCTTGCCGGCGTCCTTGGTCGCCTGACGCTGGGCGTCGTTGAAATAGGCGGGAACGGTGATGACGGCCTGATCGACCTTCTGGCCGAGATGGGCCTCCGCGGTCTCCTTCATCTTCTGCAGGATGAAGGCGGAGACCTGCGAGGGCGAGTAGGTCTGGCCGTCGGCCTCGACCCAGGCGTCGCCGTTGGAAGCCTTCACGATCTTGTACGGGACGAGCTTCTTGTCCTTCTCGACCATCGGGTCGTCGTAGCGGCGGCCGATGAGGCGCTTCACTGCAAAGAAGGTGCGCTCGGGATTGGTGACGGCCTGGCGTTTGGCAGGCTGGCCGACGAGGCGCTCACCGTCGTCCGTGACGGCGACGATCGAAGGCGTCGTGCGCATGCCTTCGGAATTCTCGATGACTTTGGCGTTCTTGCCATCCATTACGGCGACGCACGAATTCGTGGTGCCGAGGTCGATCCCAATGACCTTTCCCATGGTCCTGATATCCTTCTTTTTGCGGCAGGTTGGCTGGGCCCAGAAGGCACCCGAACCGCAACCCCCTAAGATCAAACATTCGCGATATTGCGATGGTTGACGCTCATATAGGAGGGGGGGAGGGGCCCGCAAGGACCGAACGCAAGTTTCGGCCGTGAAAACATTGGGTTTTGGAAGATCATATCCGGGCTCGACCGCACTTGCGGGTGAGGAATTATTAACAGGTCCGGGCGATCCGCCGGCCCGCGCCACCGTGATACGCCCCACCCTGTTACGGCCAGGCTAAACCCGCTAAAAGGCGGACCGGCCGGACAGCCGCCAACCAGGCTGCTCCGCGCGACAAAGCGGCCCGGTCGCCGACCATCGAACGGCCTCAATGTGAACCAATCAGAGTGCCCATGAAGCTGATCCGCCCCCTCGCCGCGCTCGCCCTCCTCGCCGCCACGGCACTTCCGGCCTTCGCCGCCGACGCCGTTTTCCCGCCAGGCTTGCGCCTCGGCATGGTGCCGCTGGTCGGCCTCAACACGGCAAAGACCTTTCCGGGCTTCGAGAGCGAGGACGGCAACGTCAAGGTCCTGATCACCGAGCTGCCGCCGGCCGCCTATGGCGAGGTCGTCAGCGCCTTCAATTCCAATCCGGCCGGCGCCAATGGCGTCAAGCAGGACAAGGTCGAGACCCCCGCGGGCCTTGCCTATTTCACCACCGAAACCGGCAAGGCCGGCGACACCCCGGTGAAGCGCTATTCGATGATCGTGCCGGGTGCCGGCTTCTCCGGCTATGTCGCGGTGCAGATCCCGGAGAATGCGACCAAGATCTACACCGACGAGGCGGTGCGGCAGATGTTTGCGAGCGTCACCACGCGCAAGCAGGTCTCGGCCGAAGAGCAGATCGGGCTGATGCCGTTCAAGATCACCGATCTCGCCGACTTCAAGGACATCCGCACGCTGGCGCCCGGCTCCAGCATCATCCTGGCCGACGGCAACGAGGCCACAGGCTACGAGTCGAAGCCGTTCATGATCCTCGGCCTGATCGGCGCCACCCCGCAGCAGGCCGATGACCGCGCCCGCTTCGCCCAGGAGGCCGCCCTGCAGATCCCCGGCGTGCGCGAGTCGCGCGTCACCATGTCCGAGCCGATCCGCATCAATGGCCAGCAGGGTTTCGAGACCCGGATCGACGGCATCAGCGGCAAGGACAAGACCCCGGTGACCGTTGTGCAGTGGATTCGCTTCTCGAGCGGCGGCGCCTCGCTGCGCATCATCGCCAGCGCCCCGCGCGACCAGTGGGCCGCCGCCTTCACCCGCTTCCGCGCCGTGCGCGACGGGATCCAGCCGAAGGGTTAGCCCGAACCGGCTGAGCAGCGGCGTCGATCAAGCCGGACGATGCTTCCGCGCTGCTCGTCATCGACGCTCGCACAATGCAGGCCGAGCTGCGAAAGCTGGCCTCCACCCTTCCGCGACGCGCACAGAGCGCGCCTCGCGATGAGGCTCTAACTAAGCACGAAGTGAGGATCGATCAGTTCGGCGCGCCGTTCGACTCGTTGCTGTTGGCCGCAGGCGCCGCCTTCGCACCGCCCTTGGCGACACCGACCAGAGCCGGACGCAGCACGCGCTCGCCGATGGTGTAGCCGGCCTGCATGACCTGCACGACGGTGCCCGCGGGCACCGATGCATCCGGCACCTCGTACATCGCCTGATGGAAGTTCGGATCGAACTTCTGGCCCTGCGGATCGAGCTTCTTCACGCCGTGCTTTTCCAGCGCGCTGAGCAGCGAGCGCTCGGTGAGCTCGACGCCCTCAATCAGCGCGGTCAGGCCGGGATCGGCCGCCGCCCGCGCCTCGGCCGGAACGGCATCGAGCGCGCGCTGCAGATTGTCGGCGATGTCGAGCACGTCGCGGGCAAAGCCGGTGATGCCGTAGAGCTTGGAGTCGGCAACCTCCTTGGCGGTGCGCTTGCGCAGATTTTCCATCTCGGCCAGCGTCCGCAGCATGCGGTCGCGCGCCTCGGCGGCCTCCTTCTGCAACAGCTCGACCGAACCGGGCTCGGGGTCGTCGGGCATGATGTAGGGCTTCGACACCACGGGCTCGCCGGTCGCAGCAGTCGTGTCTTCGGGTTGCCGGTCTCGATCGGTCATCGGGTCTCTTTTCGAATTCGTCGCAGGGGAGTTTTCTCGCCCGGATATCGTGCTTCGGGCGGCGAAAATCAAGCGCCCGTGATCGCGGGAACGCCGGTCAGCCCCCCAGAAGGCGGCTGACGATGCGGGCGGCGTAGTCCACGGTCGGGATCACACGGGCATAATTCAGCCGTGTCGGCCCGATCACGCCCAAAACGCCGACGATGTGGCCTGCGGCATCCCGATAGGGCGAGATGATCGTGGAGGAGCCGGATAGCGAGAACAGCTTGTTCTCCGAGCCGATGAAGATGCGCACGCCCTCGGCGGTCTCGGCACGGCCGAGCAGATCGACCACGCCGCGCTTGGTCTCGAGGTCATCAAACAGCAGCCGGACCCTTTCGAGGTCCTCCAGAGCGTGCAAATCCTCCAGCAGATTGGCGTGGCCGCGCACGATCAGCTGACGATCCTCATTCTCGCCGCCGGACCAGCTGGCGATGCCGGCTGCGATCACCTTCTGGGTGAGTTGGTCGAGCTCGGCACGGGCTTCGCCCAGGGCAGTTTCGAGCTCGAGCCGCGCCTCGGCCAACGTCCGGCCGCGAATCCGCGCATTGAGGAAATTGCCGGCCTCCGTCAGTGCCGAGGAAGGAACTCCGGGCGGCAGGGTCAAGACACGGTTTTCGACCTGGCCGTCCTCGCCGACCAGGATCACCAGCGCCTTCTCGGGTTCCAGCCGGACGAATTCGATGTGCTTCAGCCGCGAATTGGATTTTGGCGTCAGCACCACGGCGGCGGCGCGGGTGAGGCCGGACAGCCGCGTCAGCGCCTCCGACAGCGCCGCCTCGACCGACTGGACGTGGCCCACCGACGTCAACTGGCTCTGGATCGACTGCCGCTCCGCCTCGTTGAGGTCGCCGACCTGCATCAAGGCGTCGACGAAGAAGCGCAGGCCGAGTTCCGTCGGCAGACGGCCGGCGGAGGTGTGCGGCGCATAGATCAGGCCGAGCTGCTCCAGATCGGCCATGACGTTGCGAACCGAGGCCGGCGACAGCGGCATGGCGATCAGGCGTGAGATATTGCGCGAGCCCACCGGCTCGCCGGTCGCCAGATAGCTTTCGACAATTTGACGAAAGATGTCGCGGGAACGCTCGTTGAGCTGGGCAAGGCCCGCGCGCGGCGCGATCAGATGGATCGGATCGTGATGGGCCACAAACGGTAACTCCTCTCAGACGCTTGTAATTTGTCTATCCGCACCGCCCCTGACAAGCGTGGTCTTGCGGTTGTTTGACGGTTGCCTTCGGACCGAAAAGGCCTTGCCGCTCACCCTCACCCCACCTACAAGCACCGCGAACAGCCTATTCCCGTGAGTTTTGGAGGATTTCCCATGCGGCCAAGCCGCCGTGCGCCCGACGAATTGCGCCCCGTGACGCTGGAGCGTGGCGTGGTCAAATATGCGGAAGGCTCCTGCCTGGTGAAATTCGGCGACACTCATGTGCTGGTCACCGCCACGCTTGAGGACCGCCTGCCGCCGTGGCTGAAGGGCCAGGGCCGCGGCTGGGTCACCGCCGAATACGGCATGCTCCCCCGCGCGACCTCCGAACGCACCCGCCGCGAAGCTGCCGCGGGTAAGCAGAGCGGTCGCACCGTCGAGATCCAGCGCCTGATCGGCCGATCGCTGCGGACCATCGTCGATCTCGAAGCGCTCGGCGAGCGCCAGATCACGGTCGATTGCGACGTGCTCCAGGCCGACGGCGGCACCCGCACCGCCTCGATCACCGGCGCCTGGGTCGCGCTGGCCGATTGCATCAGCTGGATGAAGGCGCGCAACATGATCAAGACCAACGTGATGCGCGACAACGTCGCCGCGATCTCCTGCGGCATCTACAACGGCACCCCTGTGCTCGATCTCGATTATGCCGAGGATTCGGCAGCCGAAACCGACGCCAATTTCGTCATGACGGGCGACGGCCGCATCATCGAGGTGCAGGGCACCGCGGAACGCGAGCCGTTCACGCAGGACGAGTTCCTGGCGCTGATGGCGCTGGCGCAGAAGGGCATCGCTCGGCTCGTGGACTTGCAGAAACTGGCCGTGGCGTAGTCAATAGGCCCATGCACCGCCGAATCACCGGAAAGCTCGTCATCGCGACCCACAATCCCGGCAAGCTCGCCGAGATGAAGGAGCTGCTCGCGCCTTACGGCATCGAGGCGGTGTCGGCCGGTGAGCTCGGCCTGCCCGAGCCTGAAGAGACCGGCAACGATTTCCGCAGCAACGCCGCGATCAAGGCGATCGCCGCGGCGCAGGCAACCAAGCTTCCCGCATTCGCCGATGATTCCGGCATCGTGGTCGACGCGCTCGACGGCGCGCCCGGTATCTACAGCGCGCGCTGGGCCGGCCCAGGCAAGGACTTCGCTGCGGCGATGGCGCAGATCGAACGCCTGCTGCAGGAGCGCGGCGCGACCACATCGGACAAGCGCACCGCGCATTTCGTCTCCGCGCTCTGCGTCGCCTGGCCCGACGATCATCTCGAAGAGGTCGAGGCGCGCGCCGACGGCACGCTGGTCTGGCCGCCGCGCGGCACCGCCGGCTTCGGCTACGATCCGATGTTCCTGCCCGACGGTCATGACCGCACCTTCGGTGAGATGACCAGCATCGAGAAGCACGGCCTGCCGCCGCTCGGCCTCGGCCTGTCGCATCGCGCCCGCGCCTTCGTGAAACTGGCGGAGATCTGCCTTGAGCCGCGATAGAGCGTTTTCGAGCGAAGTGGGTACCGGTTCGCGCCAGGAAAACGCGCCAAAAGAAAACGCGTCAAAACAAGAATCCGAAGCCTTCGGCGTTTACGTGCACTGGCCGTTCTGCCTGTCGAAGTGCCCCTATTGCGACTTCAACAGCCATGTCCGTCACGCCGCGATCGACGAAGCGCGCTTCGCTTCGGCTTTTGCGCGTGAAATCGAAACCACCGCGCAGCGCGCCCCCGGCCGCGAGGTCACCTCGATCTTCCTCGGCGGCGGCACGCCGTCGCTGATGCAGCCGGCAACCGTCGGCGCGGTGCTCGATGCCATCGGCAAGCACTGGCGCGTCGCCAGCGATGTCGAGGTCACGCTGGAGGCAAACCCCACCAGCGTCGAGGCCACCCGCTTCGCCGGCTATCGCGCCGCCGGCGTCAACCGCGTCTCGCTCGGCGTGCAGGCGCTCGACGATGCCTCGCTGAAAGCGCTGGGCCGCATGCACAGCGCGCGCGAGGCGCTCGATGCCGTCGCGATCGCACGCCGCTCGTTCGACCGCTATTCGTTCGACCTGATCTACGCCCGTCCCGACCAGACGCCGGCGATGTGGGCCGATGAACTCAAGCTCGCGATCGACGAAGCGGCCGAGCATCTGTCGCTGTATCAACTGACGATCGAAGAGGGCACGCCGTTTTTCGGCCTGCACCAGGCCGGCAAGTTGAAGACACCGGATGAAGCGGTCGCACGTGCGCTCTACGACGTGACGCAGGAGACCTGCGACAGGCTTGGCCTCCCCGCCTACGAGATTTCGAACCACGCGCGGCGCGGCGCCGAATGCCGGCACAATCTGGTGTACTGGCGCGGTGAGGAATATGCCGGCATCGGTCCCGGCGCGCACGGCCGCCTCGACATCGACGGCATCCGCCACGCCACCGCCACCGAGAAGCGGCCCGAAGCCTGGCTGATGCGGGTCGAGACCAATGGCCACGGCAACATCACCGACGATCTCCTCAACAGCGAAGAGCGCGCCGACGAATTCCTGCTGATGGGATTGCGTCTGGCCGAAGGCATCGACCCGGAGCGCTACAGAGCGCTCTCCGGCCGCCCGCTCGATCCCAAACGCATCGCGCTGCTGCGCGAAGAGGGCGCGATCGTCGTCGATGCGACGGGGCGGTTGCGCGTGACGAGCAGCGGTTTTCCTGTGCTGGATGCGGTGGTCGCGGATTTGGCGGCGTAGCGTCTTCGCCTCGCCCCGCAAGCGGGCCGAGGGAGTACAGCGGATGCGCCGCTAGAGCTACGCTCCAAAACTCTTCGGCGAGCCCGCCACCGCAACGCCACCGCCGGTCGTCACCTTCATCACCGCAAGGCCGCGTTCATTGGTGCCGTCGGCGCGGAAGCGGAACAGGCCGTCGATGCCGGCGAAGCCGGAAGGGTTGGTCAGCACGTCCGGCGAAAAGCGCGTCGGGCCCTGCGTGCGCGCGAGCGCGGCGACGAGGGCGACCGCGTCATAGGCGAGCGTCGCGGTGCGGATCGGCTCGGCGCCGTATTTGGTGCGATAGCGGCCGGAGAAGGCACGGAAGCCGGCCGGATCTGGCGCGGCATAGAGACCGCCTTGCAGGCTCGCATTGGCGTAGACGCGCGGACTGTCCCACAGGCCGGTGCCGAGCAGCTGGATGTTGCGCAAATTCGCGCCCGCGGCGGTCATCGCGTCGGCGACCGAGACGACGGCATCGCCGTCATCGGCAATGAACAGCGCATCCGCGCCGCCGAGCTGCTGCGCCACGGTGCGTGCCGGCGTGGCGCGATCGGCGCCGTATTTCTCGAACGCGACGATGCGCCCGCCACGGCGCGGCACCGCCGCCTTCACCGCGGCCTCGACGACATTGCCATAGGCATTGTCGGGCACGAGCACGGCGACGGAACGCTTTCCGATGCTGGCGGAATATTCGACGATGCGATTGACGTCGGACTCCGGCAGGAAGGACAGCAGATAGACGCCGCGGCCGGCGATGCTGGAGTCGGTCGAGAACGCGATCACGGAAATGTTCCGCGTGCGCGCGACCTGCGCGACCGCGGGCACCGACTGCGCGAACAGCGGTCCCAGGATGATCTCGGCGCCTTCGTCGACCGCCTGCTGTGCGCCTTGTTGCGCACCTTGCGGGCTGCCGTTGTCGTCCTTGATCAGGAGCTGGATGTTGGGATTCTGGAACTCAGCCAGTGCCATCTCGGCGGCGTTGCGCATCGACTGCGCGGCAAGGCCGGCGTTGCCGGCCGCCGAGAGCGGCAGGATCACTGCGACCTTGACCCCGCCGGTGCCGGCGGTCGTCCCCTGCTGCGGCGGGCCGGCCGGCTGGGCCGGCGGCGGGGAAGAGCTGCTGAACGGATTGGAGAACTGGCTGAGACTCTGCTGCACGCCGGCGCAGGCCGAAAGAAGGGGCGTGCCGAGCAGCAGGCCGAGCGCGCTCCGCCGGGTCGCTCCCGACAAGCGGGGCCCCTGAACGGGAAACTTCAGATCACGCGGGCCCGGCATATGGCAGCTTCTCTTCTGACCGGCCCTCGCCAGCCGGTCACACACTCTTTCCACGACACAAGCCGCGGATTCAGGCATATTGTCGGCAAATAGTTAACTAAAACAAAAGGATAATATCCGCTTAACGCGGCCACGCCCTCAAGTCCTGGCTAGCTGTCCACCGTCCGTCACCGAGCATCAAGGCGGCGTTTCCGCCGCGAATATGGCACTGACGGTTCATTCCCCCTCGAATGTGATGCCGGATGGATCACATTCCAGTCCTCCCACCCCTTCCCTCGGCATGATCTTTTTCGCGGGACCGGTTCCCAGCCCCTGATATCATGCCTAAGTTCGTCTGATTATGCGCGCAAAGCCGGCCCCGATAAATACACCTCAAGCGACGGACGCCGCCCCGCGCGGTTTCTCGATCGACGCCCATAGGCTGACCGCGCCGAAGGCGGCGCCGGGCCTGCATCTGGTCGCGACACCCATCGGCAATCTCGGCGACATCACGCTGCGGGCGCTTCAGACGCTCGCCGGCGTCGAAATCATCGCCTGCGAGGACACCCGCATCACGCGGCGCCTGACCGAGCGCTACGACATCTCGGCGCAGCTCAAGCAGTATCACGAGCACAATGCGGAAGCCGCGCGCCCCAGGATCCTGGAGGCGCTGGCACGGGGCGGCTCGATCGCGCTGGTGTCCGACGCCGGCACGCCGCTGATCTCCGATCCCGGCTTCAAGCTGGTGCGCGAGGTCTGCGCCGCCGGCCATGCGGTCTATGCACTGCCCGGCCCGTCCTCGGTGCTGGCGGCGCTGTCGGTCGCGGCATTGCCGACCGACCGCTTCTTCTTCGAGGGTTTTTTGCCAGCGAAATCGGCCGCGCGAAGGTCGCGTCTTGCCGAGCTTGCCCGCATCGATGCCACGCTGGTCATGTTCGACTCCGGCAACCGCGTGCAGGATACGCTGGCCGAACTCGCCGAGATCATGGGCACCCGCGAAGCTGCGATCTGCCGCGAGCTGACCAAGCTGCACGAGCAGATTTCGCGCGCGACGCTGAACGAGCTTGCGCGCGACGCCGATACGCTGGAGACACGCGGCGAATTCGTGCTGGTGATCGCTCCGCCAGCGGCCGATGCCGATAGGCTGACGTCGGATGCGCTGGACGATCTGCTGCGCGCGCAGCTTGCCGCGCATAGCGTCAAGGACGCCGTGGCGCATGCCGTCGCGCTGTCGGGACGGCCGCGCCGCGAGGTCTATGCCCGTGCGCTCGAGCTCGCAAAAGATATGCGGGGCGATGATGGTCAAGACTGACCGGGCTGAGACCGACGGGGTCAAGGTTGAGGGGGCCAAGCCGCCGAAAGTCGCCTCGCCCGAACGCGTCGCCGCGTTCCGCACCGGCATCTCCGCGGAAAGTCGCGCTGCGGCCTACCTGATGGCCAAGGGCTATCGCATCCTCGCCAAGCGCTACCGCACACCGCATGGCGAGATCGACATCGTGGCGCGCCGCCGCAATCTGATCGCCTTCGTCGAGGTCAAGGCCCGTGCGACGCTGGATGACGCCGCCTTCGCCGTGACACCGCGCCAGCAGCAGCGCATCATCGACGCCGCGCAAGGCTGGCTCGTCGCGCATCCCGAGCATGCCGAATTCGAACTGCGATTCGACGCCATGCTGATTGCGCCGCGGTCGCTTCCGCGCCATGTGTTGGCGGCATTCGACGCCTCGAGCTGAAAGGCAGACCATGAAACTGAACGTCGCCGTCCAGATGGACCCCATCGCCCGCATCAACATCAAGGGCGATTCCACCTTCGCGCTGCTGCTGGAGGCGCAGAAGCGCGGCCATGGCCTTTCCTATTACACGCCCGACCAGCTCTCGATGGTCGGCGAGGAAATCGTCGCCCCCGTCCAGCTCCTGACGGTGCGCGACGAGCCCGGCAATCACTTCACGCTCGGCGAGCCCAGGCGCGAGGCGCTGAACGGCTTTGACGTGGTGCTGTTGCGCCAGGATCCGCCGTTCGACCTTGCCTACATCACCTCGACGCATCTGCTCGAACGCATCCATCCGAAGACGCTGGTCGTCAATGATCCCGCCTCGGTGCGCAACGCGCCGGAAAAGCTGTTCGTGATGAACTTTCCTCAGCTGATGCCGCCGACGTTGATCTCGCGCGATCTCGACGAGATCAACGCGTTTCGCGACAGGCACGGCGCCGTCGTGATGAAGCCGCTGCACGGCCATGGCGGCGCCGCGGTGTTCCGGGTGATGCCGCAGGACATGAATTTCGGCTCGCTGTTCGACATGTTCTCGGTGACGTTCAGGGAGCCCTGGGTGATCCAGCAGTTCATCCCCGAGGTGAAGCACGGCGACAAGCGCATCATCCTGGTCAACGGCGAGTTCGCCGGCGCGGTGAACCGCGTGCCCGCCGCCGACGACCTCCGCTCCAACATGGTGCGCGGCGGCGCCGCGCAGGAGACCGAGCTTACGCCCCGCGAGCGCGAGATCTGCGCCACCGTCGGCCCGGCGCTGCGCGAACGCGGCCTGCTGTTCGTCGGCATCGACGTCATCAACGGCAACCTCACCGAGATCAACGTGACCTCGCCGACGGGCATCCGCGCGATTGCACGGCTTGGCGGCCCCGACGTTGCGGCGAAGGTCTGGGACGTGATCGAGCAGAAGCGGAAGAAGTAGGGCGCTGCACACTCTAACAGAGCGCACGAACTCTCCCCAATGTCGTCCCGGGGTTCGCTGGGACGACACCGATAATGTGGTGCGTTGCTTCCGTCTCATTCGCACGACGTTGCTTCACCCACCACTAACTCCCTATTCACCATGACGCCGCGCGCCTCGTTCGAACGCAGCAGCCGTCACGCGTGAAACTACGGGGCCATTGGCTGACCGGATAACGCCCCGTTCACCATTCGCCCAGAACGCGCATCGTGACCGACCGTCCCGCGCGGCCTCGCAACACCCCTTATACTTTTACTCCCTACTCATCGAGGCAGGGGAACCCGCCACGTGCGGTTCGAGTGCCCCGCGTAAGAGTAGAAGCGTATGAACACCGCACGCATTGTCGTTCTCGTCATCGCGCTGAGCGCCGGCGGCGTCGCTGCGTATCTGGCGAGCGGCTACGACAACAAGCCCGCGCCCGCCCTTCCCGTCGCTGAGAAATTGCCGACGGTCGAAGTCCTGATCGCGAAGAACGACATCCAGCTCGGCCAGGCCGTCAAGCCCGAAGACCTGCAATGGCAGTCCTGGCCGGCGGCAACGGCCAGCAGCGCCTTCATCCGTCGCGACAACAGGCCCGAAGCACAGACACAGATCGCCGGCTCAATCGCGCGCGTCCCCTTGATGCAGGGCGAACCGATCCGCGAGCAGAAGCTGGTGAAGGCCGACGGCTCCGGCTTCATGGCCGCGATCCTGCCGACCGGCATGCGCGCCGTTTCCACCGAAATTTCAGCCGAGACCGGCGCCGGCGGATTCATCCTGCCGAACGACCGCGTCGACATCGTCCTGACGCGGCGCCTGAAGAATCCCGAGGGCGCCAACGGCCCGACCGGCGGCAACGACCTGATCCTGTCCGAGGTCGTCCTGACCAACATCCGCGTGCTCGCGATCGACCAGGCGCCGAAGGAGAAGGACGGCCAGAACGCCGTCCTCGGCAAGACCGTTACGCTCGAGCTCAAGCTCGAGCAGGTCGCCACGCTCTCGGTCGCACGCCAGGCCGGCACGCTGACACTCGCGCTGCGCAGCATCGTCGACGCCAACGCAATCGAACTCTCGGCTGAAGACCTGGCGCTCAAGCGTCAGGGCGGCGGCGTGAACGTGATCCGATACGGGGTACAGGCGCGGCAATTGACGTCACAGAAGTGATGATGGGGACACCATGAACTACGGGGACATTCGGACGGGCATGCGCCTTCGGGGGAAGCGCACGCATTCGTTCTGGGCAGGGGCAATGCTGATGCTGGGGCTGGCCGCAGCTCCCGATTTCGTCAGCGCCGCGGATGCGCCGGTCGGGGACCAGGCTCCGCTGCAGGCACCGGATCTCGGCGTGTCGCCGGTTTCGACCATCGCACCGACGCGCACGCGTTCGCTGTCGCTCGGCGTCGGCAAGTCGGTCGTCATCGACCTGCCGCGCGAGGTCAAGGACGTGCTGGTGGCCGATCCCAAGATCGCCAACGCGGTGATCCGCTCGTCGCAGCGCGCCTATATCATCGGCGGCCAGGTCGGCCAGACCAACGTGGTGTTTTTCTCCTCCGACGGACAGCAGGTCGCGTCCTACGACATCGCCGTGAAGCGTGACCTCAACGGCATGCGCACCGCGCTGCGCCAGTCGCTGCCGGGCGTGCAGATCGAAGGCGTCGGCGACAGCGTGATGCTGACCGGCTCGGTGTCGAGCCCGGTCGAGGCCCAACAGGCCGGCGACGTCGCCGCCAAGCTCGTCGGCGGCAGCGAGAAGGTCGTCAACAACATCGTCGTGCGCGGCCGCGACCAGGTGATGCTCAAGGTCGTCGTCGGTGAAGTCAGGCGCGACATCGTCAAGCAGCTGGGCGTCGATCTCAGCGCCAGCCTGAATGCCGGCACCGCCGTGGTGAATTTCAACAATTCCAACCCATTCTCGGTCAGCGGCGGTCCGATCGTCAGCAGCAACGGGCTCGGCGTGGCCGGCCTCGCCAAGGGCGTCGCCACCGTCAGCGCCACGATGCGCGCGATGGAAAGCGCCGGCGTCATGCGCACGCTCGCCGAACCGAGCCTGACGGCGATCTCGGGCGAATCCGCCACCTTCATCGCCGGCGGCGAATTCCCGATTCCCGCGGGCTATTCCTGCGATCCGGTCACCCACGTCTGTACCACCCAGATCACCTACAAGAAGTTCGGTATCTCCCTGAACTTCACTCCGGTCGTCCTCAGCGAGGGCCGCATCAGCCTGCGCGTCATGACCGAAGTCTCGGAGCTGTCGAACACCAACTCGATCACGCTGACGCAGGCGGTGTCCTCGACCTCGAGCAACTCGCTCACCATCCCCTCGATCCAGACCCGCCGCGCCGAGACCACGCTGGAAATTCCCTCCGGCGGTTCGATGGCGATGGCCGGCCTGATCCAGCAGAAGACCAAGCAGGCGGTCAACGGCTTGCCCGGCATCGACCAGGTGCCGATCATCGGCGCGCTGTTCCGCAGCCAGGACTTCGTCAACAACGAGACCGAGCTGATGGTCATCGTGACACCCTATGTGGTGCGCGCGGTCGCCCAGAAGGAATTGTCACGGCCCGACGACGGTTTCGCGCCGGCCTCGGATGCGCAGACGGCGCTGCTCGGCCGCATGAACCGCCTCTATGGCGTCGCGCGCCGCGTCGATCCGATCGAGGGCACGCACGGCGATTTCGGCTTCATCATCGACTGAGCGGACGGTTTGGGGACCGGGGCAGGAAACGGGGCAAGAGGGGACCAGGCGATGACGACAACATCAGCCGATCGACGCCGCAATCTGCGGATCGCGCTCGCACTGACGGGGCTCTCCGTCATGCTGGGCGCCTGCAACACCACCGGCGAGATCGTCACCCAGACGGTGCCGACCGATTATCGCCAGCGCCACCCGATCGCGGTGCAGGAGGGCAAGAAGTCGATCGTGATCTTCGTCGGCAAGGCGCGAGGCGGCCTTTCCGCCGCGCAGCGCGCCGACGTCGCGGGCATCGCCCGGGACTGGGTGCGCGAAGGCACCGGCTCCGTCGTCGTCGACGTGCCGGTCGACACCGCGAATTCACGCGCCGCGGCGGCGACCTATCAAGACATCCGGTCGGTGCTCGCATCCGGCGGCGTGCCGTCGCGCGCCATCGTCCAGCATCCCTACCGCCCTGAAGATCCCGGCCTGTTGCCGACCATCCGCCTGAGCTATTCGAAGATCGCCGCGGTCGCCGGTCCCTGCGGGCTGTGGCCGGAAGACATGGGTCCGAACATCCTCGACCCCGGCTATGACGAGAACCGGCCCTACTTCAATCTCGGCTGCGCCACCCAGCGCAATCTCGCCGCCATGATCGACAACCCGGCCGACCTCGAGCAGCCGCGAGCCGAGACGCCCGCCTACACCGCGCGGCGCGACATCGCCTTCGACCGCTACCGCAAGGGCTCGACCACCACGACCGCCTATCCCGAGGCCGACAGGGCCAAACTCAGCGACACCGGAAAATGACAGGCATTCTCGACGACGAAGACGCGGACGATCCGCGCCACCCCGAGGAACACATTGCGCCGGTTCCCCGCATTTCCGTGCAGGCGTTTTGCGAGACCGAGCAGACGCTCGCCGCCGTGACCGCGGCCGGGCTGGATCGCCGTCTCGCCAAGGCGCATCTCACCGCCAGGGGCGGCGGCCTCGCCGCGGCCATCGACGTCTATGACACGATGCCGACACCGAACGTCATCGTGATCGAATCCGACGGCACGCGCGACATTCTCGAAGGCCTCGACGATCTCGCCGGCGTCTGCGATCCCGGCACCCGCGTGGTCGTGATCGGCAATCCCAACGACACCGCGCCCTATCGCGAGCTGGTGCGCCGCGGCGTCAACGACTACGTGGTCGGTCCGGTCGAAACCCTCGACGTCGTCCGTTCGATCTGCAGCCTGTTCTCGGCCTCCGAGGCAATCATCACCGGCCGCGTCATCGCGGTGGTCGGCGCCAAGGGCGGCGTCGGCGCATCCACCGTCGCGCACAATTTGGCCTGGACCATCGCGCGCGACCTCGCGCTCGATTCCGTCGTGATCGATCTCGACCTCGCCTTCGGCACCGCGGGCCTCGACTACAACCAGGACCCGGCGCAGGGCATCGCCAATGCGGTGCTGTCGCAGGACCGCCCCGATACGGCGCTGATGGAACGCCTGCTCGCCAAATGCACCGAGCGCCTCAGCCTCCTCGCTGCGCCTGCCACTCTGGACCGCGTCTACGATTTCGGCGCCGAAGCCTTCGATGCGATCTTCGACACGCTGCGCATGACCACGCCCTGCATCGTGCTCGACGTTCCCCACCAATGGTCGGGCTGGACGCGCCGCGCGCTGGTCAACGCCGACGATATCGTCATCGTGGCCGAGCCTGATCTCGCCAACTTGCGCAACACCAAGAACATGCTGAGCGTGCTGAAGGCGGCGCGCCCGAACGACCGGCCGCCGCTGTATTGCATCAACCAGGTCGGCATGCACAAGCGCGCGGAGATCGACGTCAAGTCGTTCGCCAAGACCATGGAAAGCCAGCCGATGGCGGTGATCCCGTTCGATTCGAAGCTGTTCTCGACCGCAGCCAACAACGGCCAGATGATCGCGGAGGTCTCCAAGAGCCACCGCACCACGCTGCTGTTTCAGAACATGGCGAACCGTCTCGCCGGTCGCGGCGAGGTCAAGAAGCCGAAGGGCTCGCTGTTCGGACCGCTGCTGAAGAAGCTGAAGGGCAGGACGGGCCGCGGCTCGGCCCCGCATCGCAAGGCGTCCTGAGGAAAAGCGTTTTCGAGCGACGTGGATCCCGGTTCGCGTCAGGAAAATGCGTCAAACGAGAAGCGAGCGAGAGGGCGGATTACTTGTCCGCCCGCTGCTGCTTCTTCGCCAGCAATTGCCGCAGCGCCGTGACCTTTGCCGCGGCCTGATCCGGTGGCAGATCGCCTTTCGCGATAGTCTCGGCCTCGGCCTCCTTGCCTTGCAGGCCCACCACCAGCGCCAGATTGGCGCGCACGCGGGAATCGTTCGCGTTGCGTCCATACGCGCGACGCAGCGTTTCCTCGGCCCGCGGCAGATTGTTTTGCAGCATGTAGGACAGGCCGAGATTGGACAGGACTTGCGGCTCGTCCGGCACGATCTTCAGCGCGGTCGCATAATATTGCTGCGCCTCTTCGTTGCGGCCGAGCTGGTCGAGCACCGCGCCTTGCGCCGACAGGATGCGCCAGTCGGGATCTTCCGGCGTATGCGCCCGGCCGAGCACGTCGAACGCCTGCTGGAAATTGCCGCTGTCGGCGAGCGCGCGGCCGTAGCCGGCAAGCAGCGCCTTGTTGCTCGAATTATTGAGCACGGCCTGCTCCATCACCGCGACGGCCTGGGCGCTCTGGCCCGTTGTGCGCAGAGCGGTGCCGTATTCGAGGGCGACGTTGGGATCACCAGGCTTGGCGCGATAGCGCTCGCGCAGCGCGTCCATGTCCGGCTTGATGTCCGGCTTGGGGTCGGCCTTGCCAGCCGTTTCCGATTTGCCGCCGAGCGCGCCGGTGATGTCCTCGATACCTGTGGTCTGGCAGCCACCGAGGGCTAGCACAAGGAGGCCAGGAAGCAGGAATCTCGCCGGGGGAGAGGCAAGGGGCGAACGCTTGGACATACTCTGATCACTCGGCAACTGATCAGGGATGCTTACCGATTAACGCTAAAGTCCCGTTAAGGACGCAGCTCTCGACACCCTTAGTCGGTGAATTCGGCACCGAATTCGCAACCGATGCGCCAGCGCAGGCGGCATTGGCGGGAATAGTCCGGCGCGAAGATGATCGTGAACTGCGGCGGCACTTCCAGGAATTCCGCCACCACTTTCACGCCCCCGTCCGAAATATCCGTGATCGTGCAGTCCCGCGGCAGCGAGCCCGCGCCAAAATGAATCTTGGCGAGCCGCGTGCACACCCGTCGTTCGCTTCTGCGGCGATTTGCAAGCATCTTGATTGTTCACTCGTTAGATCACGGCCCATCCCGCGGCTCTAGCAGTAGCGAATATTCGTTGGGATGTGCTGTCCGGAGCCGCTCGCATTCGAGCCGTAGTGTCCGCGTCGTGTTTACGACTTGTTAGGGCCGGTCCAGCCAGCGAGAATGTTCCCGTATTGTTCTTGCAGATGGGCCGGGCTCTGCTACCCCGAATTGTACAAGAGGGCAGGCTGGTTCGGGCATGGTTCAGCGGGTTTCTAGGCCCGCGCGGTCGACGTGCAGGTACAGGTCGCACAGGGCTTGCCGGCCTTTGCAAGGCAGATCGTGAATGACAAATTCTTTGGTTAGAATGGGATGTCCTCATCCTCGAGCTCACTAAGGATTGCATTCAGAGCCTTGTCGGCACCGCGTGCGTGGCGAAGAGCCAGGTTGTGCAGTTCCTGCATCATGTTGAACCAATGCAAACTCGCCTCAATGCCGTCGCTCTCATGATCAAGCTCTTCGTCGTTAAACCTATCAACGACCACTCCCTCCTCGTTGAGCACGGAGAGGGTGACGACCGGTGACCCCTCTGACGACCCCTCCCTGAGCGCAATCTGAACCGAGTGGTCTTTGAACGACACTTGAAATGTGTCGGGCGAAAAACTCTCTTGCCAGTCAATGGCGCCTTGCTGCGTCTTCTCGAAGAGCGCCTTAACGAGCCTCTTAGGTTTGCTCAGCGCCATCGTGGACCTCCTGATCTGTCTTCAATGCCGTCAAGACATCGACAAGCTTGTCGATATCCCGAGAAATAATGGAGTTGAATTTTGCGACGGGAAGGACGCTCTTGTTCGAGAGAGCCTTCTCGATGTGATTTTCCATGGTGCTTAGGTTTGCCACCGCGTTCTGGATTACCGCAAGCTGCTCATCGGACAGTTTGACGTGCGACCCCTTTAGAACGATCAATTGCTTGCGAATGGTCGCGTAGCGCTCAGGAAGCGTGCTCGAAATGCCCGTCTCGCGGTGGGCGCGTTTGATGTCCTCAAGCACTGCTATTGCCGTCGAAAAGTCGACAATTGTTTCGAGAAGTCGGATGCTGTCGCGGGTTGCTTGCGCCGCCTGCTGTGCCGCAATGGCTGCGTTCTTTGACTTCCGGACGCCAACAAGAGTTGCCCCAAAGCCGAATATTGCAATCAAGAAGCCACTGACGTCGGCCCACGTACCTGCGAGGTCATGTGCCTTCAGCCATCCAAGCTCCTGTGCCAAATACTCAAGCAAAAAGCATTTCCCCCGATGACGAGGTTGCCATATCGGTTTGCAATGAGGAAGTGTGCTGTATGTGCCGCTCGCTTGGATCGCGACACGCGGCTTGTCTGCCCGTAAATCTGGGTGCCGCCGTGAGCACCGGACTGCCCGCCTAGCCGGCCTCTAACTTCAACTATTACGGCTCGAAGGTTCGAGCTGCCGCCGAACTGCCTGCGGAACAGGTCTTCGAAGAAAGAAGGCCTGTTTGACCTGCCTACGAGCGCACATTGTTATCCGTAACAATCCTGTGGACGCTTTCGGTGAACCTGAGTCATTTCAAAGGGTTCGCATGGCCGTTCTAGATTGTTCTCCGGGGCCAAATCATCGTACGGTGACTTGCCTTGCAGGGCTGCAAATGGAAGGGGTCACCCGGCGGCTACCGAGTGACCCAAGCGGCCCCGTTAAGGAACCTTCCTACCAGAAGCTGCGGGAGACCTGCCTAGCCTTAACGGCTCGGTCGGCTCCTGCAGTGTGCACGCACGTACTCCACCTTCCCAAGCCTAGTGCGAATATAGTCGCAGACGGCCACGGGCTGGTGCATCGGACACGACGATGGACGAGCCATGGTTGTGATCCCGAGGGAAATGGGTCCCTTGGTCCCCGGCCACACGATTGCGCCTCCGTGCTCGCATGCGTGCCCTGTGGGGAATCACCCCGGATCGACTCGCCGTTTCCGACCCTGTCCTTTTACCATCGACGACTAACGCAACCGGCTCTTTCAGCCGGGTTATCCCCACAAGTAGCACCTCGGTCATATTTGTTCCTGTATTGTTCTTGCGGCGCGGGCCGGACTCTGCTACCCCTAATTGTACAGGAGAGCAGGCTGGTTCGGGCATGGTTCAGCGGGTTTCTACCGTCGCCTTTGAGGGGATCGAGGCCCGCGCGGTCGACGTGCAGGTGCAGGTCGCACCCGGTTTGCCCGCCTTCGCGATCGTCGGCCTGCCGGACAAGGCGGTGTCGGAGGCGCGCGAGCGGGTCCGCTCGGCGCTGATCGCCTCAGGGCTGGCGCTGCCGGCGCGGCGGATCATCGTCAATCTCGCGCCGGCCGACCTGCCCAAGGAGGGCAGCCATTACGACCTCCCGATCGCGCTGGGGCTGATGGCCGCGATCGGCGCGATTCCGCCGGATGCGCTGACGGGCTTCACGGTGCTCGGCGAGCTCGGGCTGGACGGTTCGATCGCGCCCGTCGCCGGGGTTCTGCCAGCCGCAATCGGCGCCAATGTGCGCGAGGAAGGCTTGATCTGCCCGGCCGCGTGCGGTTCGGAGGCGGCATGGGCGAGCCCGGACATCCAGATCATCGCTGCACAGTCGCTGATCCAGATCGCCAACCACTTCAAAGGCACGCAGGTGCTGTCGCGGCCGGTGCCGAAGGTGCACGAGGCGGCCGCCTCGACGCTCGACCTGCGCGACATCAAGGGCCAGGAGAGCGCCAAGCGCGCGCTGGAGATCGCAGCCGCCGGCGGACATCATCTGTTGATGATCGGCGCGCCCGGTGCGGGCAAGTCGATGCTGGCGGCGCGGCTGCCTTCGATCCTGCCGCCGCTGTCCCCGGCCGAATTGCTGGAGGTCTCGATGATCGCCTCCGTCGCCGGCGAGATCGAGGGCGGCGCGCTGACGGCGCGGCGGCCGTTCCGCTCGCCGCATCATTCCGCCAGCATGGCCGCGCTCACCGGCGGCGGCATGCGCGCCAGGCCCGGCGAGATCTCGCTCGCGCATCAGGGCGTGCTGTTCCTCGACGAGCTGCCGGAGTTCGATCCCCGCGTGCTGGATTCGCTGCGCCAGCCGCTGGAGAATGGCGAGGTCTCGGTGTCCCGCGCCAATCATCGCGTGACCTATCCGGCGCGGTTCATGCTGGTTGCGGCCATGAACCCCTGCCGCTGCGGCAATGCGTTCGAGCCCGGCTATAGCTGCAAGCGCGGCCGCATCGACCGCTGCACCAGCGATTACCAGGCCCGCATCTCCGGCCCGCTGATGGATCGAATCGACCTGCGCATCGAGGTTCCCGCGGTGACCGCGGCCGATCTGATCCTGCCGCCGCCGGCGGAAGGCTCGGCCGAAGTCGCCGCGCGCGTGGCGGCGGCGCGCGACATCCAGCTCGCACGTTACGCCGAGGCCGGCCTGCCACAGGTGCGCACCAATGCCGAAGCACCGAGCTCGGTGCTGGAGGAGATCGCCAAGCCGGATGCGCAGGGCCAGAAGCTGCTGCGGGACGCCGCCGAGACGATGCGGCTGTCGGCGCGCGGCTATCACCGCGTGCTGCGGGTGGCGCGCACGCTCGCCGACCTCGACGGCACCGAGAAGATCGGCCGGCTGCATCTCGCCGAAGCGCTGTCGTACCGCGCACTCGCGGAGGATGTGCGGCAGATGGCGTGATCATTCCGCGCGTCAACCCGGCGGTAACGAGTTTCCTTTACGCTCTGCAAACCATAAGGCCCAAGTTCCCCCGTGCGAGTTCCACACCGGGCCTGGCGAGTAGCGCGTCATGTTGCGTATCAAGATCCTGGCCTCGGTCGTTCCCCTGCTGGCGGCCGCGGTGTTCGCCCGCAGCGAGATCGTATCGGTCTCGCATCCCTGCATCGCCGTCGGCGATACCTCGGTCGAACTGACCTCGCTGTTCTGGACCGCCGGCGTCCATGTCGCCTTCACCGACGATCTGGCGCGCGCCACGGTGCGGGTCCGGATCACCGACGATGCCGATGACGCCGATTTCGCGGTCGTCGACGACGGTCTCGGATCCGAGGCGGACTCCTGCGAGGCTCATCCGGCGAACCGCCTCATCACCATCGCCGCGCAGCCGGTCGACGGCGGCCCGGTCATCTACCTCTCCACCGACGGTCCGGCCGATTACCGCATCTATGTGCGCTCTAAGACGTTCTCGCAGCGCGAAGCAGCGGCGCTGATCGTCGGCGCCCATGGCGGCCAGCGCCCGTTGCCGCTGCAGGCCGCCTCGCTCTGATTATTTTCGAGCATGATCCTTCGGAAAACCGCTTCACACTTTGCGCTGGCGCGGCCCTCCGGGTCCGGATCATGCGCTGAGGATTAACACCTCGCTAACCTTGTTCGGAGCCGGAAACAAAGCCTCAAGCTGTTTGCAAGGTCGGCGAGACATCGTCGCAACCGGCGGCGGTGGGGTTTCGGACAAGAGTCGGGGTCGGTGACGATGGGTCGAACGTTCCGGATCAAGGTGCGCATGCGCCGCTTCAGGCGGCAGCATCCCAGAATCGCCTTCGCGATCCGCTCCTTCATGATCTTCTCGGCCACGTTCGGCGGCGCCTATGGATTCGTCACCGGAAGCCGGTCCGAGGCGTCAGGCTACGATCCCAATGCGTTCGCGATCGGCGCGAGCTTCCTGTTCGCCCTCGCCTGCCTCGGCCTCGCCACGCTCAGCATGCGGCTGCGCTTCGTCAACAAGCGGATGCGCACGCTGGCCGCCCACAACGAGGCGCTGATCGACCGCAATTGGGAGCTGAAGGAAGCGGAAGAGCGCGCCCGCAGCCTGTTCGAACAGCAGGGCGATTTAATCGTGCTGCGCGACCATCAGGGCCGCATTACCTTCGCCAACGACGCCTATTGCGCGCTCGCAGGGCAGGCGCGCCGCGCGCTGGTCGGCACGCGTTTCAATTTCGACGTCGTGGAGCAGGGTGACAGCGCGCGCGAGAGCAACGGCACGCGCATTCACGACCAGAAGATCACCACGCCGCTCGGCGCGCGCTGGATCGCCTGGCGCGAGGGTTATGTTCGGCTCGATGCCGGCCAGCCCGCCGAATTGCAGAGCGTGGGACGCGACGTCACCGATCGCACCGAGACCGAACGCGCGCTGTCCGACGCACGCGACCAGGCTGACGCCGCCAACCGCGCAAAATCGCGCTTCCTCGCCATGGCCTCGCACGAGATCCGCACGCCGCTCAACGGCATCATCGGCATGGGCGGCCTCTTGCTCGACACCAATCTGACGCCGGAGCAGGCGACCTATGCCAGGGCGGTGAAGACATCGGGCGAAGCCTTGATGGCGCTGATCGAGGAGCTGCTGGACTATTCCAAGATCGAGGCCGGCAAGCTCGATCTCGAGCTGCGCCCCTTCGCGCTCTCCACCCTGATCGAGGAGATCACCGAGCTGCTCGCGCCCCGCGCGCAGGCCAAGCAGCTCGAGATCGCCGCCTATGTGGACGAGCGCCTGCCGCTGGAGGTGGTCGGCGACGCCGCGCGGCTGCGCCAGGTGCTGCTCAACCTTGCCGGCAACGCCATCAAGTTCACCGCGAGCGGCGGCGTCGCGCTGATCGTCGAGCCCGGCATCTGGCCGAACGAGATCAGTTTCCTGGTCCGCGATACCGGCATCGGCATCGCAGCCGACGCGCAGCAGCGCATTTTCCGTGAATTCGAGCAGGCCGACGAGCGCGTCGCCCGCACCTATGGCGGCACCGGGCTCGGCCTCGCCATCAGCGAACGCATCGTCAAGCGCATGGGCGGCCGCATCACGCTCACGAGCGAGCCGGGCAAGGGCTCGACCTTCGAGGTCGCGATCCCGCTCGCGCCATCGCAAGCCGGTACGGGACAGACCGCGTTCCCAAGCCCCGACCTCACCGGAAAGTCCGTCCTGCTGATCGCGGACGGCATCGAAGCGTCGCTGATCGCGCGGCGGCTGGAGCGCTGGGGCGGCCAGACCTGCCTGGTCTCGGATGCAGCGGTCGCCGAGGCGCTGCTGCCGGAACGCTCGTGGCACGCGGTGCTGATCGACCGCGCGCTCGGTGCCGACGTTGCCGACCAGCTGGGCGAAGCCGCACGCACGCACGCACCGCAGCGGCTGGTGCTGCTGACGTCGAGCTCGCGCCATGAGAAGCTCTCGGCCGCCTTCACCGGCTTTCTGGTGAAGCCGCTGCGCGCGGCCTCGCTGGCCGCACGGCTCGCGCTGACGCCTGAAGTCGCCTCGCCGGATCTCGCGCCGGAGCCGCCGGCCCAATCGGCCATCGTCGCACCAGCCAAAGGTCTTTCGGTCCTCGTTGCCGAGGATAACGAGATCAACGCACTGCTGATGCGGTCCCTCCTGACAAAACTCGGCCATCGCGTCGTCATCGCGATCGATGGCGAGGCCGCGCTGGAGTCCTGGCTCGCCGCGTCATCCGCCGGCGCGCCCTATGATCTCGTGCTGATGGACATCCAGATGCCGCGTCTCGACGGAATCGAGACGACCAAGCGCATCCGCGCCCACGAGGCCGCCGCCGGCGGTCAACACACGCCGATCCTGGCGCTCACCGCCAATACCCTGGTGGAGGATCGCTACGCCTGTTTCGAGGCCGGCATGAATGGATTTCTGATCAAGCCGCTCGATCGCGACAAGCTGGACGAGGCGCTGGCGGGGCTCGCGGCGTCACGGCATCTGGCGGTGTAGCGGCGGTCTCTCCCCGTCATTGCGAGGAGCTCGCGACAAAATTGCGTAGCAATTTTGCGCCGATGCGACGAAGCAATCCAGACTGCCGCCGCGGAAAGATTCTGGATTGCTTCGCTTCGCTCGCAATGACGAGTCTGCGGCTCACAGCCTTCTCAACGCCACGCTCTCCACCACGTGGTCGGCGCCCTTCTTTATGATGAGGGTCGCACGCGGGCGGGTCGGCAGAATGTTGTCCTCGAGATTGGCGAGGTTGGTGCGTTCCCAGATCGCGATCGCGGTCGCGGTCGCTTCCTCGTCCGACAACAGCGCGTAGCGGTTGAAATAGGACTTTGGATTGGTGAATGCGGTGTCGCGCAGCGCGAGGAAGCGCTTGATGTACCAGCGCCGCAGCGCCGCTTCGTCGGCGTCGATATAGACCGAGAAATCGAAGAAGTCGGAGACCACGGGCACCGCCTTGCCGTCGCGCGGCAGCTTGCCGGTCTGCAGCACGTTGACGCCCTCGACGATCAGGATGTCGGGCTGGTCGATCTCGGCCCACTGGTTCGGCACGATGTCGTAGGTCAGATGCGAGTAGACCGGTGCACGGACGTGGCGGCGTCCGGCCTTGATGTCCGACAGGAAGCTGAGCAGCAGCGGCAGGTCGTAGCTCTCGGGAAAACCCTTCTTCTGCATGATGCCCTGCCGGTCGAGCACCGCATTGGGATAGAGAAATCCGTCGGTGGTGATCAGCTCGACCTTCGGCCGCGGCGACCAGCGTGCCAAGAGAGCCTGCAGCACGCGGGCCGTGGTCGATTTTCCGACCGCGACCGAGCCGGCGACGCCGATGATGTAGGGCATCTTGCGGTCGCGGATGTTGAGGAACTGGCGCTCGGCGTAATACAGCCGCTGCATCGCGTCGACGTAGATCGAGAGCAGCCGCGACAGCGGAAGATAAATGTCCTCGACCTCCTGCAGGTCGAGACGATCGTGCAGCGAACGGAGACGGTCGAACTCGCCCGGCTCCAGCGTCATCGGCGTGTCGTCGCGCAAACGCGCCCACTCTTCGCGCGTATAGACGCGGTACGGATTATACTGCTGCTCGGGTGCGCGGATATCCATGACGCGACCTTTCCGTTGTGGACCGACTAGCCCTTACGCGAAGCTTTCTCTTCCAACCCTGACATATTCGTACGCTTGTCCAGCGCCGCTTCCACTTCTTCCAGCTTCACGCCGCGGGCCTTGAGCAACACAAGGAAGTGATAAAGCAGGTCGGCGCCCTCGGCGATCAGATGCGCGCGATCGTTTTCGACTGCTGCGATGACGGTTTCGACTGCTTCCTCACCGAACTTCTTGGCGCAATGCTCGGCGCCCTTGTCCAGGAGCTTGCGGGTATAGGAGGCCTCGCCTCCGGCCGCCGCGCGGGCGTCGATGGTTGCGGCCAGATCGTGGATCGTGAAACGCGGCATCGGAATTACTCGGAAACACACGGGAACGGCGGAGGCTATCCCCGCTGGCCTGTGTAGCATTTTTATGAAGCGGAGTCGTCAGGCATCGAGGCGCATGGGCAGCCCCCGCCGCGACATGTGCTCCTTGGCTTCACGAATGGTGAATTCCCCGAAATGGAAGATCGAGGCGGCCAGGACGGCCGTGGCGTGCCCGTCGCGGATACCGTCGACGAGATGATCGAGATTGCCGACGCCGCCCGAGGCGATGACGGGAACGGGAACGCTGTCGGCGATCGCCCGGGTCAGCGGAATGTCGAAACCCTGCCTGGTGCCGTCGCGGTCCATCGAGGTGAGCAAAAGCTCGCCAGCCCCGAGCGAGACCACTTCCTGGGCATATTCGATGGCGTCGATGCCGGTCGAATTGCGGCCGCCATGGGTAAAGATCTCCCAACGCTCGCCGCCGCCCGCGCGCTTGACCCGCTTGGCGTCGATTGCGACCACCACGCACTGCTCGCCGAATTTTTCGGCAGCTTCCTTGACGAACTCGCGCCGCGACACCGCCGCGCTGTTGATCGAAACCTTGTCGGCCCCGGCGCGCAGCAGCGTCTTGATGTCGTTGACCTCACGCACGCCGCCACCGACGGTCACGGGCATGAAGCAGGCCTCCGCCGTGCGCCGGACCACGTCCAGCATGATGCCGCGGTTCTCATGGGTGGCGGTGATGTCGAGGAAGGTCAGCTCGTCGGCACCGGCCGCGTCATAGGCGATCGCGGCTTCGACGGGATCGCCGGCGTCACGCAGATCGACGAAATTGACGCCCTTGACGACCCGTCCGTCCTTGACGTCGAGGCAGGGGATCACGCGCACCTTGAACATGTGTCAGCTCCTAGGCGGCGCGCGCGTTGCGGATCAAGGTGAGGGCGGCGGCGGGATCGAGCCGGCCGTCGTAAAGCGCCCGGCCGGCGATCGCGCCGGCGAGTTTTTTCGCGCGCGGCGTCAGCATTGCCTTGACGTCCTCGATCGAGGCGAGGCCGCCCGAGGCGATCACGGGAATGGAGATGGCGTCGGCCAACGCGATGGTCGCATCCAGGTTCAGGCCCTTGAGCAGGCCGTCGCGTGCGATGTCGGTGAAGATGATGGCGGCAACGCCGGCATCCTCGAAACGCTGCGCGATTTCCAGCACCGTCACCTGCGAGGTCTCGGCCCAGCCTTCGACCGCGACCTTGCCGTCGCGGGCATCCAGCCCGACCGCGACGCGGCCGGGAAATTTCCTGGCCGCGGCCTTCACCAGTTCAGGATCGCGCACCGCCGCGGTGCCGATGATGACGCGGGTGATGCCCTTGTCGAGCCAGGCTTCGACGGTCGCGAGATCGCGAATGCCACCGCCGAGCTGCACGGGAATCTTGATCGTCTTCAACATCGCCTCGACGGCCTGCGCATTCACCGGCTTGCCGGCAAAGGCGCCGTCGAGGTCGACGACGTGGAGATATTCAAAGCCCTGCTCGACGAAGCTCTGCGCCTGCGCGGCGGGATTGAGGTTGAACACGGTGGCGCGCGCCATGTCGCCTTGCTCGAGACGCACGCACTGACCGTTCTTGAGATCGATCGCGGGAAAGAGAATCACGGTTTCCATCGCAAAAAGTTCGAGATCAGGGCCAGGCCGAAACGCTGGCTCTTCTCGGGGTGGAACTGGGTGCCGATGGCGGTGTCCTTGGCGACGATCGCAGTCACCGGGCCACCATAGTCGGCGCGCGCGAGCACGTCCGCCTCGTTGGCGGCATTAAGGTGGTAGGAGTGCACGAAATAGGCGTGCTGGCCCTTGGGGCCGAGCGACAGCTTGTTCAGCACCGGGTGCTCGCGCAGGACGTCGAGCGTATTCCAGCCCATGTGCGGGATCTTCAGGCTTTCATCGCGCGGCGTGATTTTTTCGACGTCGCCGCCGATCCAGTTCAGACCGTCCGTCGTGACATGCTCCTTGCCGCGACTCGCCATCAGCTGCATGCCGACGCAAATGCCGAAAAAAGGCCGCGCCTTGACGCGCACCGCTTCGTTGATCGCCTCGACCATGCCGTTGACGGCATCCAGCCCGCGCCGGCAATCGGCGAAGGCGCCGACGCCCGGCAGCACCAGACGGTCGGCGCTATAGGCCTGGTCCGGATCGCTGGTGACGAAGACCTTTTGCGGATTCTCCATGCTGCGCGCGGCGCGCTCGAAAGCCTTCGCGGCGGAATGCAAATTGCCGGAACCGTAATCGATGATGGCGACGCTCATCGTGACCCTCCCGGTTCTGGAAACAAACCAATGATGCCGCCGGCCGGAATCGGCGGCGGGTTCGAGAATTGCTGGCCCGGCGTGTGGCGGGTCGGCGGCGGGCCGCCGCGATCGACCGCCCATTGATCGTTGACGATGCCGTGCTGCTTCTGGCTCCAGCGCTCGAAGAAGCGGCGCTCGGCGGTATCCTCGTCATCGCCGACGACGACGTCGAGCTGCCGCCATTTGCCGCGCGACAGGGTCCAGCGGCGCAGGCTCGAGGCTTCGAACCCCATCAAGAGCGCGACGATGACATTGGCCAGGAAGATCGAGCTCCGGCCAACGCCGAGGCTATGCAGCCCGGCATCGAATGCAGCCAGGAAAATGACCCAGCCGATCAGCGCCAGCCACAACCTGTTCCAGAGCAGCCAGAACGGGCCGAAAACCATCGCCCAGAAGTGGAAGCCGTCGCGCACGAACACGAACTTGTCGGTCGCGCGCAGATCGGCTCCGGCAGGGGAGGGAGCATGAACTGTGTAGACAGGCATGGTGATGCCCCGTTCCTAGGAATTCGGTGATGCCGCCGGCAGCGATTCGTTACCAGCGAAGATGTCAGCCGCCGAGCGAGCCCTTGGTGGACGGGATCTCGCCCACAGCCTTGGGATCGATCGCGACCGCGGTGCGCAGCGCCCGCGCCAGGCCCTTGAAGCAGGACTCGGCGATATGGTGGCTGTTATCGCCATATAGGGTCTCGACATGGAGAGTCACGCCGGCATTCATGGCGAAGGCCTGGAACCACTCGCGCACCAGCTCGGTGTCGAACTCACCGATCTTGTCGCGGGGGAAGTCGGCCTTGAACACCAGGAACGGGCGACCCGAAATGTCGATGACCACGCGCGACAGGGTCTCGTCCATGGGCATGTGGATGCCGGCATAGCGGGTGATGCCCGCCATGTTGCCGAGCGCCTGCTTGACGGCCTGGCCGAGCGCGATGCCGGTGTCTTCGGTGGTATGGTGGTGATCAATGTGCAGGTCGCCGACCGCCTTGACCGTGAGGTCGATGCGGGAATGGCGGGCGAGGAGATCGAGCATATGGTCGAAAAAGCCGATGCCGGTGGCGATATTGGCCACGCCGGTGCCATCGAGGTTCACGGAGACCTCGATGTCGGTTTCCTTGGTCTTGCGCTTGATCGTCGCGGTGCGCATTGAAAGCTTTCGCTATGGTTTGGCTGGAAACGCCAGTCTATTAACAGCCAAATGACACCTTCGCTACTGCGGGAACGCCCCAACAGGGCAGCACTTCCGCCTATGGTGAGCGAAATCTAGGCCCGGAACGGCCCGTTGTGCGCCCCTGTTGTCCCCTTGGCCCCGACCGCCTAAATCAGGCCTGACAACGAGGGTTACTTATGCAGGATTCCCAGAACAGCTCACCGGGCTGGCACGGCACCACGATTTTGACGGTCCGCAAGGGCGGCAGGGTGGTGGTCGGCGGCGACGGCCAGGTCTCGATCGGCCAGACCGTGATCAAGTCCAACGCCAAGAAGGTCCGCAGGCTCGGCAAGGGCGACGTCATCGGCGGCTTTGCCGGCGCCACCGCAGACGCCTTCACCCTCTTTGAGCGGCTGGAGAGCAAGCTCGAGCAATATCCGGGGCAATTGACCCGGGCCGCGGTCGAGCTCGCCAAGGACTGGCGCACCGACCGCTATTTGCGGCGGCTGGAAGCCATGATGATCGTGGCCGACAAGGACGTCTCCCTGGTGCTGACGGGCACCGGCGACGTGCTCGAGCCCGAGTCCGGCGTGATGGCGATCGGCTCCGGCGGCAATTACGCGCTGGCCGCCGCCCGCGCCCTGCTCGACACCGACAAGGACGCCGAGACCATCGTCCGCCGCTCGCTCGACATCGCCGCCGACATCTGCGTCTACACCAACCGCAACATCACCGTCGAAACCCTGCCGGCCGGCTAGCAGATGGCATTGGCCCGCGGCACCAGTCCGACCCATCCCGCGCTTCCGCCGCTCGCCTGGGTCGGGATCGCATTGTTGCTGCTGGCGCTGCAGGCCTCGATCCTGTTTGCGATGGGGCGGGTGCCGATCTGCACGTGCGGCTACGTCAAGCTATGGCACGGCATGGTCAACAGCTCGGAAAATTCGCAGCACATTGCAGACTGGTACACATTCTCGCACGTCCTGCACGGCTTCCTGTTTTACGGATTGACCTGGCTGCTGTTCGCGCGCCTGCCGTTACTGCGTCTTTCCTGGCCCGCGCGCCTGATCATCGCCATGCTGATCGAAGGCGCCTGGGAGATCGTCGAGAACTCGCCGTTCATCATCGAGCGCTACCGCGCCGGCACGATCTCGCTGGACTATTTCGGCGACAGCATCGTCAATTCGGTCTCTGACAATTTGTCCATGGTGCTGGGGTTCCTCGCCGCGCGCGTGCTGCCTGTCTCGGTGACCGTCCTGCTCGGGGTCGCCTTCGAGATCATGCTGGCGCTTCACATTCGCGACAATCTGACGCTCAACATCCTGATGCTGATCCATCCGATCGACGCCGTGAAACAATGGCAATCGGGTCCGCCGATCATCTGACGGCTGAAAAAAGCGGCTTGTCCCGGCCCGCATCTGACCCTAGCTAAGATCCCATGACAGACTTCTCTCCCCGCGAAATCGTTTCCGAGCTCGACCGTTTCATCGTCGGCCAGGCCGATGCCAAGCGCGCCGTCTCGATCGCGCTGCGCAACCGCTGGCGGCGGCAGCAACTCACCGGCACTTTGCGCGAAGAGGTGCTGCCGAAGAACATCCTGATGATCGGTCCGACCGGCGTCGGCAAGACCGAGATCGCGCGGCGGCTCGCCAAGCTCGCGAATGCGCCGTTCCTGAAAGTCGAGGCGACGAAATTCACCGAGGTCGGCTATGTCGGCCGCGACGTCGAGCAGATCATCCGCGATCTCGTCGAGGTCGCGATCGCCCAGGTACGCGAGCGCAAGCGCAAGGACGTGAACGCCCGCGCCCAGCTTGCCGCCGAGGAACGCGTGCTCGACGCGCTGGTCGGCGCCAATGCCAGCGCCGCGACGCGGGACTCCTTCCGCAAGAAGCTGCGCGCCGGCGAATTGAACGATAAGGAAATCGAGATCGAGACGCAGTCGTCCGGCGGCGGCATGCCGATGTTCGAGATCCCGGGCCTGCCGGGCGCGCAGATGGGCGCGGTCTCGATCGGCGACATTTTCGGAAAGCTCGGCGGCCGCAGCAAAACACGGCGCCTGACCGTGGAGAATTCGCACGAGATCCTCGTCAACGAGGAATCCGACAAGCTGCTGGACACCGATCAGCTGACCCTCGAGGCGATCAGCGCGGTCGAGAACAACGGCATCGTGTTCCTGGACGAGATCGACAAGATCTGCGCCCGTGACGGCCGCGTCGGCGGCGACGTCTCGCGCGAGGGCGTGCAGCGCGACCTGCTGCCGCTGATCGAGGGCACCACGGTCTCGACCAAGCACGGCGCGGTGAAGACCGACCACATCCTGTTCATTGCGTCCGGCGCTTTCCATGTCGCCAAGCCGTCCGACCTCCTGCCGGAATTGCAGGGCCGCCTGCCGATCCGCGTCGAATTGCAGGCGCTGACCCGCGACGACATGCGCCGCATCCTGACCGAGCCCGAGGCTTCGCTGATCAAGCAATATATCGCGCTGATGCAGACCGAGGGTGTGACGCTCGACATCACCGACAGCGCCATCGACGCGCTGGCCGACGTCGCGGTCGCCGTCAATTCCACGGTCGAGAACATCGGCGCACGGCGGCTCCAGACCGTGATGGAGCGGGTGCTGGACGAGATCTCCTTCACCGCCCCCGACCGCAGCGGCGAGACCGTCCGGGTCGACGCCGATTTCGTGCAGAAGCACGTCGGCGACCTCGCCAAGAACGCCGATCTGAGCCGGTTCATTTTGTAATTCCACGCGGCCACGCTATGGATGCGGCGTGACCGCACGCATCCTGCACAATCCCTGGCGCCTCCTGCTCGCGATCAACGCGGCGGTCATCGTCGGCGTGTTCGTCCACAAGATCCAGCTGCCGCCTTACGTCCCCTACATCCACCTGCTCGTCGACTACCATCTCGGCTTCATCAAGCGCGCGCTGATCGGGGCCGTCGTTGCGCTGTTCACCGCCAAGGTGCCGGTCTGGCTGGTGTTCGCGATCGGCGGGGCGGCATGGCTGGTGACAGCAGCCCTCTACACACGGCTGTTCCAGAAGACGTTCGGATTCACCGCGGGAACGCTGCCGCTTTTCGTGTTCATCGGGGGCTCGCCGTTCTTCCTGAAGAACTTCATGCACACGCTCGGCCATTTCGACATCTATGGCTGCGCGCTGGCGATCATCCTGCTGCTGATGCCGGCGGGCTCATTGCTGTTCGTTGCGACGGCCGCTCTGTTCTCGATCGTCCTCGTCCTGATCCACCACATTCACCTGCTGATGTATGTGCCGACCATCATCACCATCGTAGTGATCCGGCATTATCTCGCCTATGGCTGCAATCGCAGCAACGTCGCGTTCGGCATCACCGCCCTCGCCGTCGTCTCCGCGCTGTTTTTCGCGGCCCAGTTCCTGGGAACGATGCCGATCCCCGAAGTGGATTTCGTTGCGTATCTGAAAACCCGGATGGCCGATCCCTCGCGCACTGACCTGCTGCAATTCGCATACATCTGGTATCAGCCGCTGGCGAAGGAGATTTCCGACACCTGGGGCCGCCTGCCGCACAACAGCCTCGGCGTGCCCGTGTTCGCACTGCTGATCTGGCTCCACACGCCGCTGTGGCGCTTCTTCTCAAACCTGATCGGCGCGCTCGCAAGCGAGATGCACCGCCGCATCGTGCTCGCGGCGCTGATCGGCGTCAGCCTCGCCTATCTCGTGATGTTCGCGATGGTGTTCGACTATTCGCGCTGGATCTCGAACTGGGCGGTCTGCATGTTCCTGATCCTGCATGGCGTGAAGATGCTGCCGGCCGCGCGGGAGACGCCGCCAATTCCGTCAGAGGATCGGACGACGAACGTCTTCGGCCTGATCCTCACCCTGATCCCACGCGTCGGGATCGTGCGGCCGTTCTAGAATCTCGCTCGCCTGATCCGCACATACAGCGCGCCCTCGCCGCCATGGCCGATCGCGGCCTCCTCGAAGCCGACGACGAAGGCGCGGAATTCCGGCAGGCTCAACCATTCTGGCACTTGCCGCCGAAGCACGCCGCTTTCGCCGCCACTCCTCCCCTTGCCGGTGATGACCAGCACGAAGGTCAGGCCGTCATGATGGGCGCGGTGCAGGAAGCCGGTCAACGCGCGATGGGCCCGCGTCTGGGTCATGCCGTGCAGATCGAGGCGCGCCTCGATCTCGCTGCGGCCGCGCGACAGTTTTGTGCGCTCGCGCTTGCCGAGCGGTGCGAGCGGCGGCATGACCGGTTTCGCCGCGCGCGGCGCGGGCGCAGCGGCGATGGGACGCGGCGGCGGCGCAGGTCGCGTCACCGCTGGAACAGGTGAGGGCTCAGCGCGCGCCACCGTCGGCGCCTTTGCCGCGCGATGCTTTCGCAGCGGCTTGACCTGTCTTGCGACCGTGTCCCAGAGCTCGCGCTCTTCCTCGCTCAGCGCGCGGCGGCGCGGCGAGGGACGAGGCTCCAGCACGGGCGGACGGGACGATCGCTTCATTGCTGCCGGGGGGGACGATTTTTCACCGGCCGCTTGGGCTCCGGAACAGGGTCGATCGCAGGACGCGGCACCGGCAGCGGGACCGGGCTCGCGACGGCGACGGTCTCACTCTTGTCTTGCGCCACGGCCGCGGCTGGAGCCGCCGGCTTGCCCTGATCCTTGCTGGAATCCTTGGCGGGAGCGGTTTGTGGAAACAGCTTTGCGATCTTCTCCGAGGGCCGCGGGTCCGGCACCGGCAGCTTCGCGGCGCGCACCGTGGGATCGATCCCCCTAGGCACCAGCATGACAAAGTGCATGGGGTGGCGCAGCCGCCCCGAGACCCGGCCGGCATCCGCGCCTGCGCCGAAATAGAGATCGGCGCGCGCGGGTCCGATGATGGCCGAGCCGGTGTCCTGCGCGATCATCAGCCGGTGGAACGGCGTCCTGGCACGTTCGGACTCGATCGGCAGCTCGCCCTCGATGAAGAACGGCGTGCCGTAGACATGAAGCGATTTGTCGACGGCGATGGAGCGACCCGCGGTCAGCGGAATGCCCTGCGCGCCGACCGCCTCGTCCTTGTCGGACAGATTGACCTCGCGGAAGAAGATGTAGGCCCGGTTCGCGCGGCGCAGCTCCTTGGCGCCGTCAGGATTTTGAGCCATCCACTCCCTGATCTTCTGCATCGACATCTCCTCTTTCGGGATGATGCCGCGCTCGATCAGGATGCGACCCACGGCCGTATAGGGATAGCCGTTATAGGCGTCGTAGTTCAGCCGGAGCGTCGCGCCGTCCTCGAACTTGATCCGCGCCGAGCCCTGGATCTGGGCGAACAAAAGATCGGTCGGATCCTTCAGCCAGGCGATTTCGAGCCCGCGGCCGGCGATCTTGCCGTCCTCGATCTCGCCGCGATCGTAATAGGGGACCAGCTTGCGGCGGCCGATCTTGCGATAGACCGGGCCCTTGTTGGGCAGGCTCACCGAGTCCTGCTTGTAGCCGCGCACGAACAGGTTCGAAGGGCGGCGATAGACCGGGACGTTGTAGACATCGGTCTGCGTTCGCGATCCCTCGAGCACCGGCTCATAATAGCCGGTGACGAAACCGTCGGGCTCGCCGAGGCGGGAGATCCGCAGCGGCGTGAAATTCTCCTCGAAGAAGGCCTTGGCCTTGGTGTCGTCGGTGAGCTCGAGCGACTTGGCGGCGCGGCAGGGTTCGCTCAGCGAGCCGCCGAGCGCCTTCAGTTCAAGTGCCTTGGGCTCGGAAGCGCCGGTCTGCGCATTGATCGACTTGCAGCTCGTGCGGAACGTCTTGTAGGCGGCGAGATGATCGTCATCGCTCCAACCCTTCACGTCGGCCCAGGGCAGCGGCAGATATTGCGCGCCGGGGATTTCGAAGGGCAGGGGAAGCTGCGGATAGGGCAAGGCCCGCGGCGGAGCCGCAGGCAGTGCCGGAAGGTGGTGATGATGGCTGCGATGGTGCCGCCGCGCCGCCTCGGCGCCGAGAGAAAACGACGACAGCACGACGACGGCAGCGCAAAGCGCCGTCGCGCTGTTCTTCAGGAATACCTTAATTCGCGCTTCCGGTGCCAACCAGCTTCCAGTTCGGATCGCGAGAGGTGATGTCGCGGGCGAAAGTCCAGATGTCGGTGATGTCGGCAACCGTGTCGGCGCTGCCGTCGACGATGTTGCCGGCCTTGTCGCGGGTGGCCGAGATCATCTGCGAGACGAAGCGGATCGTGAGCTGGGCGGTGCGATCGCGCAGCTCAGCACCGACGAGCTCGGCCTTGTCTATCGAGACGAAACGCGTCTCGGTCTTCTGCTCGTTCTTCTCACGCTCCTTGATGGCAGCGTCGAAGCTCTCATAGACCTCCGACGACAACAGGTCGCGCAGTGCGCGGCGGTCGCCATTGGCAAAGGCCAGCACGATCATCTCGTAGGCGCCACGGGCACCCGAAATGAAATGGCGCGGATCGAAGGTGGAATCCTTCTCGACGATGGCGTCGAGACCCTGGGCGAGCGTGGTGCCCGGCTCGGTCAGGCCCTTCCAGCGGTCAGACGGCGGGGCCGGCTCGGCGGTCGGAGCCAGCGGGGCCTGGTCGATCACCTTGCCCGGCATGGTCACGACGTTCTTGTCCGGGGCACCCCCCAGCGCATTGCGGGCGGCGGTGCGGTCGAACGGCGGCCGTTCGTTGCCCGTCCGTTGCCCCAATACGCTGCGCAGCCTCAGAAAGATGAAGACCGCCAGCGCCAGGAAGATGATGGTATAGATGTCCACGTCGTATTCGCTTTCTGGTCTTCTCTAGAAGGGGCCAAGGGGCCGTCTCGAAGGGGTCGTCGCCGGGAAAATCAATCCGGCCAGTAGACCGTTCCATACTGGAACGGCAAGTCTACATCACCATTTTAGGTCCGCGCGTCAGGTCCGTGGGATGTAGGCACGAAATCTTGCCCGGCCAATGGCGCCATTTGGCACAGTCGCCAGTGTAGCGCGTTTTATGCTTAAGGGGAAACCCGATCCTGCCCGGAAATCGCGCATCTTCAAGCGTTTAACGCGCGATTTCGTTGGGCGGGCGGGATCAACGTCCCAGTTGTGGGCACGGACCGGAAACCCCATCCGGGACCGTTCGTCCTTGTGGAACGAGGCGGCCCTATGTTAGCCAACCGCCGCGAAATTCAGCCCAATTCGGGTAAGGAGAGACTTTCATGACCAACGGCAACGGCACCCCTCCCGAGGCGGCCCAGGCTCCCCAGCTCAACGTGTTGGCGCAGTACACCAAGGACCTTTCGTTCGAAAACCCGAACGCGCCGAGCTCGCTCCAGCAGCAGGGCCAGCCGCCCCAGATCAACATCCAGATCAACGTCAGCGCCAACAATCTCAGCGAACAGGAGTTCGAAGTGACGCTGTCGGTCGAGGGCAAGGCCGAGACCTCCGGCAAGGTGATGTTCTCGTTCGAGCTCGCTTATGCCGGCGTGTTCCGGATCGCCAACGTGCCGAAGGAGAACCTGCATCCGCTGGTCATGATCGAATGCCCGCGCCTGCTGTTCCCGTTCGCCCGCGAGATCATCGCGACCGCGGTGCGCGACGGCGGGTTCCCGCCGCTGATGCTGGATCCGGTCGACTTCGTCGGTCTCTACCGTCAGAACATGGAGCGGCAAATGGCCGCCGGTGGCCAGGCAGGCCAGGCTTAACCAGCAGGCCTAACCGGCCGGAGCGGCGACTGGCGCGGGCAGGAACTCGTTCCAGATCGCCTTGTCGCCGAGCGTGGCGATAAAGGCCCGATGCGCCTCGCGCTCGGCATCCGAAATCCGCGGCGCGAGCGGCACCAGCCGTTGCCGCCGCGGTGCATCGCCGGCCGCATGGATACGGATGTCCTCGGATTCCGACGCCAGCAGCAATTGCGACTGCCGCGCCCCGACCAGATCGACATAGACTTCGGCAAGCAGCTCGGCATCGAGCAAGGCGCCGTGCTTGGTGCGGCGCGAATTGTCGATCAAATAGCGCGAGCAGAGATCGTCGAGCCGGTTCGACACACCGGGATGCTTGCGCCGCGCCAGCAACAGAGTGTCCACCAGCCGCTCGCGGGGAATTGCCGCGCGCTTGATCCTGTCGAGCTCGGCATTGATGAAGCTGATGTCAAACGAGGCGTTGTGGATCACCAGCGGCGCGTCGCCGATGAACTCCAGGAATGCATCGACCACCTCATGGAACAGCGGCTTGGTCGACAGGAATTCGGCTGACAGCCCGTGCACCGCAAAGGCTTCCGCCGGCATATCCCGTTCGGGATTGATATAGACGTGATACGTCTGCCCCGTCGGCATCCGGTTCAACATCTCGACACAGCCGATTTCGACCAGGCGATCGCCGCGCAGAGGATCGAGGCCGGTGGTTTCAGTATCGAGAACGATTTCGCGCATGATCTTGAGACGCCGTGTGAGGGGCGGCGAATCAGGCTCGCCGCTGCGGCATTTTAACGACCTCGGCCAGAATGTGCGTGATTTGCGCGCGCACAGGCTCAAGTCCGTGTGACGTATCCACCACGAAATCGGCGCGCCGGCGCTTTTCCGTGTCCGGAGTCTGCTTGGCGATGATGGCGTCGAGTTTGGCCTCGTCCATCGTGCCGCGCGCCAGCACCCGCTCACGCTGGAGTTCTGGCGTGGTCGACACCACGACGACGGCATCAACCCGCTTCTCGCCGCCGGTTTCGAACAGCAGCGGAATGTCCAGCACAACGACTGGCGCCTTGGCGGCTTCCGCAGCGGCAAAGAATTTCTGGCGGGAGGCGCCGAGCATGGGATGCACGATCTGCTCGAGCTGCTTGATCGCGGCGGGATCATGCACGACGCGCGCTGAAAGCTTCGGCCGGTCGACCTTGCCGTTCACGGTGGTCCCGGGAAAGGCAGCCTCGATCGCGGGAGCGGCCTCTCCCTCATAGAGCTGATGGACGGCAGCGTCGGCGTCGTAGACGGGCACACCTGCTTCCGCGAACAATTTCGCGGTGGTGGATTTACCCATCCCGATCGAGCCGGTCAGTCCCAGAATCCGCATCAGCGCCCAGCCTCGTCTGCCATTCACACCGCAACTAGCCGTTCGCTGCGCAGGAACGCAAGCAGAGGCAGCAACGGCAAGCCGAGAATGGTGGAATGGTCGCCCTCGATCCGCTCGAACAGATGGATGCCGAGGCCTTCGAGCTGATAGGCGCCGACGCTGGTGGTGACAGCATCGCCGGCGGCGTCGAGATAGGCTGAAAGCTCGGCCTCGCTCATCTGCCGCATGGTCATGCGGGCTACCGCGACGTCCTCGAAAACAATCTTGCCGTCGCGCGCCACAACGACGGCAGAATTCAGCTCGTGGCTCTTGCCGGCGAGATCGCGCAATTGCGCCAGCGCCTGCGGCCGTCCCGCGGGCTTGTTGAAGAGACGCATCCCGAGAGCCAGCGTCTGGTCGGCGCCGATCACATGGCTTCCGGGACGATGCACCGAGACCGCTTTCGCTTTCTCACGCGCCAGCAGCAGAGCAATCTCGCGCGGGCTGGAAAGCCCTGAGGCGGCCTGAATGCTGCGCTCGTCAATGTCGGCCGTAATAGCCTCGAACGCGAGCCCCGCATTGGAAAGCAGCATTTTCCGCGCGCCGCTTTGCGAGGCCAGGATCAACGGAGACTTGCCGAGCCACAGACCCATCGCCGACACTTACTCAGAGGGTCGATTGCGCTGGCGATCACTGTAGAGCTTCATGATCGCCGCTGCGGTTTCCTCGATTGAACGCCGCGTGACGTCGAGCAGCGGCCAATCGTGCTTGGCGCTGAGCTTGCGGGCGAACGCGACCTCCTCGGCGACCGATTGCTTGTCGGTATAGGTGTCGCCGCTGGAGTCGGCGCCCATCGAGAGAAGACGGTTCGTACGGACCTGGATCAGGCGTTCCGGCGTCGCATGCAGGCTGACCACCAGCGGCCGCGTCAGCGTTTCCAATTGCGCCGGCACCGGAATGCCCGGTACCAGCGGCACGTTGGCGGTGCGGATGCCGCGATTGGCCAGATAGATCGACGTCGGCGTCTTCGACGTTCGGGACACGCCGACCAGCACGACGTCGGCATCGTCGAGACCTTCGACGTGCTGACCGTCGTCATGAATCATCGTGTAGTTCAGCGCGTCGATGCGCTTGAAATATTCCGCGTTGAGGACGTGCTGGGCGCCGACGCGACCGGTGGTCGCAGCCCCGAGATACGCCTCGAACAGCTGCATCACCGGACCGATGATCGACAGGCTAGGAACGTTGATCCCCTTGCACTTGTCCTCCAGCCTGGCGACCAGATCCTTCTCCAGCAGCGTGAACAGGACGATCCCCGGCGCTTCCTCGATCTCGTCGAGCACGCGATCGAGCTGCTTCTGGCTGCGCACCAGCGGATAGACATGCTCGACCGGGGTGACGTTTGCATATTGTGCGGCGACGGCGCGCGCGACGGTGATCAGCGTCTCGCCGGTGGAGTCGGACACGAGGTGCAGATGGAAATAATTGTTCGAGGTCGGCACAAAAACCCTTTGTATGGAGACGGTGTGGTCTGTGGATTTCTGTGGACCTTAACCCCTCGGAAAGGGTTGCGCGACACCGGGGGCGGGACAACTGCCAATTTTGTTCACACCACTGCCCCTCTGAACAAGTTCGATGCCCCGGAAATGCAGACATGGGATTCCGCGGACAACCCCCTTGATAAGTTGCCGACAGACAGGCGCAAGCCTTTGAAGCTGGTCGACTTCCCGGAAGTCGCCAGAGCTGCCAAGGATATGTTGATGGATGTGAACAAACGACCGGGAACGTGCGGACGGAATCTTGTGAGTCCAATTCACGGTCACATAGACTCAAACCTTAAGAATCTAAGATTCTTTATAGGAGAAGGGGCGCTCCAGATGGACTATGTGTGCAGGTGAGACCTTAACGAGTTCTTACTATCCCCAGTTCCATTCGCTGGCAGAAATCCCGGGCGCCAAACATGTTCGAAGACGTCTATCTCTGGCTCAAGGCGCTGCATGTGATCGCGGTCATCGCTTGGATGGCCGGAATGCTCTATCTGCCGCGACTGTTCGTTTATCACTCCGAAGCCGAGATCGGCTCGAAGCAGTCGGAAACGTTCAAGGTCATGGAACGTCGGCTGCTCAAGGCGATCATCAACCCCGCCATGATCGTGACTTGGCTCGCCGGGCTCTATCTCGCCTGGTCCGGCCACTGGTTCACGTTCGGCTGGCTGCACGTAAAACTGGCATTGGTCCTGGCGATGTCCGCGGTCCACGGCTTTTTTTCGCGCTGGGTGAAGGATTTCGCCGCCGACCGGCGCCCGCGGAGCCAGAAATTCTATCGGATTATCAACGAGGTGCCGACCGTCCTGATGATTCTCATCGTCGTCATGGTGGTCGTGAAGCCGTTCTAGGCAAGATTCTGGGCAATAATCGCGAACGATCGCCCAGCGCTTCGGCTTGCGTAGCGACAAGTGATTTTCTATATTGACGGCATCCCACCCAACGCAGGCGGATGTGGTTGTGTCTGAGCTTTCCAGAGGCCGGACACCGCATCAGGTTTGAAGCCTCACCGGCGCTCTCCTTGCCAGACCTGCGGACCTTACCTTTTCGCGTCCGCATTTCAGAGCCTCCTCGCACCCCCCTCCCAAGGTTACCCCACAGGACCACCCCAATGCGGGAAATTAAACTCCAGGACCTCAAGTCGAAGACGCCGGCCGAACTCGTCTCGTTCGCGGAAGAGCATGGGGTCGAGAACGCCAGCACCATGCGCAAGCAGGAACTGCTGTTCGCCATCCTCAAGCAGCTTGCGCTGGCGGAAACCGATATCGTCGGCGAAGGCGTCGTCGAAGTGCTCTCCGACGGTTTCGGCTTCCTCCGCTCGCCCGATGCGAATTATCTGCCGGGCCCGGACGACATCTACGTTTCGCCGTCGCAGATCCGCCGTTTCGGCCTGCGGACCGGCGACACCATCGAAGGCCACATCCGCAGCCCGAAAGAGGGCGAGCGCTATTTCGCGCTGCTGAAGGTCAACACGCTCAATTTCGAGGACCCGGAAAAGGCCAGGCACAAGGTCAATTTCGACAACCTCACGCCGCTGTTTCCGAATCAGCGTTTTCGCATGGAAATCGACGATCCGACGCGAAAAGACCTTTCTGCAAGGGTCATCGACATCGTCGCGCCGATCGGCAAGGGCCAGCGCGCATTGATCGTGGCGCCGCCGCGCACGGGCAAAACCGTGCTGATGCAGAACATCGCGCATTCGATCACGCACAACCATCCCGAATGCTATCTGATCGTGCTGCTGATCGACGAACGTCCGGAAGAAGTCACGGACATGCAGCGCTCGGTGAAGGGCGAGGTCGTGTCCTCGACCTTCGACGAGCCGGCGGTGCGCCACGTCCAGGTCGCCGAGATGGTGATCGAGAAGGCCAAGCGACTGGTCGAGCATGGCCGCGACGTCGTCATCCTGCTCGATTCGATTACGCGCCTCGGCCGCGCCTACAACACCGTGGTGCCGTCATCGGGCAAGGTGCTGACCGGCGGTGTTGACGCCAACGCGCTGCAGCGCCCGAAGCGCTTCTTCGGTGCCGCCCGCAACATCGAAGAGGGCGGCTCGCTGACCATCATCGCGACCGCGCTGGTCGATACCGGCAGCCGCATGGACGAAGTCATCTTCGAAGAGTTCAAGGGTACCGGTAACTCGGAACTGATCCTGGACCGCAAGGTTTCGGACAAGCGGACCTTCCCGGCGATCGATATCTCGCGCTCCGGCACCCGCAAGGAAGAGCTCATCACCGATCCGCAGGTGCTCAAGAAGATGTACGTGCTCCGCCGCATCCTCAACCCGATGGGCACGATGGACGCGATCGACTTCCTGCTCGACAAACTGCGCTCGACCAAGAGCAATTCGGAGTTCTTCGACTCCATGAATACCTGAGTGCAGTGCAATATG
>Ga0102590_1001043_pt1 | contig 46369 bp, 43 predicted proteins | sample AraplaMF_Col_mMF_FD_76859 | JGI IMG/M metagenome (GOLD analysis project Ga0102590, IMG submission 76859) | Arabidopsis root microbial communities from the University of North Carolina, USA - plate scrape MF_Col_mMF | ecosystem: Host-associated > Plants > Roots > Endosphere | place: USA... | reverse complement strand
GTGCTCATGCAGCCCACTCCGGTTTGCGGTCGAGGACGGGCAGCGGATGCCTGTTTTCACCGATTTGCGGCATGCAGTTGAGCAGCCCCTGCGTATAGGGATGCTTCGCGTTGCGAAGCTCGGATGCAGCGATCTCTTCGACGATCCGGCCGGCATACATGACGATGACGCGGTCGCAGAAGGAGGAGACCAGCCTCAGATCGTGGGAGACGAAGATCAACCCCATACCGCGTTCCGACACCAGCCGGTCCATGATCCTGAGCACGTCGAGTTGGACCGTAACGTCGAGGGCCGAGGTAGGCTCGTCGGCAATCAGCAATTCCGGCCCCGCGATCAGCATCATGGCGATCATCGCGCGCTGGCCCATGCCGCCCGAAACCTCGTGCGGATAGAGATCGAAGACGCGATGGGGGTCGCGGATCTGCACTGCTTCCAGCATGGAAAGCGCACGGTCGCGCGCCTCACCCTTGCCAACCTTCTCATGTGTGCGCAGCGTTTCGCAGATCTGCTTGCCGATGGTCATGACCGGATCGAGCGAATATTTCGGATCCTGGAGGATCATGGCGATGCGCTTGCCGCGCAGCCTGCGCCGTTCGGTTGCCGAAGCCTTCAGAAGATCGATACCACTGAAATCCAAGGTGTCGGCGGTAACGATGCCGTGCTTTGGCGTCAGGCCCATGATGGCGCGGCCGGTCTGCGACTTGCCGGAGCCGGATTCGCCGACGATACCGAGCCGCTCCTTGCCGAGCGTGAACGAAACGCCGCGTACGGCTTCGATCACACCGGTGCGGGTCGGATAGCTGACGCGCAGGTTTTTCACGGTCAGAAGCGAACTCATTGGCCGGCCTCCTTGGGATCAAGGGCATCGCGCAGGCCATCACCCAGAAAGTTGAAGCCGAGGCTGACGACGAGGATGGCGATGCCGGGCATGGCCGCGACCCACCATTGATCGAGGATGAAGCGGCGGCCGGAAGCGATCATCGCCCCCCATTCCGGCAGTGGCGGCTGAGCACCGAGACCGAGGAAACCAAGGCCGGCAGCGGTCAGGATGATGCCCGCCATGTCGAGCGTCACACGAACGATCAGCGAGGACATGCAGAGCGGCATGACGTGCCGCACGATGATCCGCAACGGCGAGGCGCCCATCAGTTTAACCGCCGATATGTAATCGGAGCGGCGAACTGTCAGCGTCTCGGCGCGGGCGATGCGCGCATAAGGCGGCCAGGAGGTGATGGCGATGGCGATGATGGCATTCTGGATGCCAGGCCCGAGCGCTGCGACGAAGGCGAGCGCCAGAACCAGCTTCGGAAAGGCGAGGAAGATATCGGTGATGCGCATAAGCGTCGCATCCACCCATCCGCCGGCATAACCCGACACAGTGCCGACGATGAGGCCGACCGGCGCGGAGATGATGGCGACCAGCACGACCACGAGCAGCGTCAGCCGCGAACCGTAGAGGAGGCGCGAGAAGATATCGCGGCCCTGATCGTCGGTGCCGAGAAGATAGCCGGCGCTGCCGGGCGGGAGCAGGCGGGCATTCATGAGATCGCCAACAACGGGATTGTGGGTGGCGATCAGATTGGCAAAGGCAGCAATCAGCAGCAGCGCTACGATGATCAGCAGGCCGACGACGGCAAGCCGGTTTGCCGTAAACTGCCGCCAGGTAACGTAGGCGCGGCCGAGCCGGGCCTGCATGCGCGACTGCGGCCGATCGGACAGCAGCCACTCGCGGCGGCTGATAGGCGTGGTCGGAACCATCATCGGTTGCGCGTCCTTGGGTCGAGTATCCGATAAAGAAGATCGGAAATGAGATTGATGCCGACAAAGACCGTGCCGATGACGATCGTGCCGCCAAGCACGGCGTTCATATCGGCGCTCTGCAGCGAATTGGTGATGTAGAGGCCGATGCCGGGCCAGGAAAAGACCGTCTCCGTCAGCACCGAGCCTTCGAGCAGGCCGGCATAGGAGAGCGCGATGACGGTCACCAGCGGCACCGCCGCATTTCTGAGCGCATGGCCCCAGATCACCCGCGTTTCCGACAGGCCCTTGGCGCGGGCCGCCACCACATATTCCTGCGACAGTTCGTTCAGCATGAAGCTGCGGGTCATGCGGCTGATGTAGGCGAGCGAGAAATAGCCGAGCAGCGAGGCCGGCAGGATGATGTGGCGGAAGACGTCATAGAAAACATCCCACTGCCCCTGCCAAGCACTGTCGAGGAGATAGAAGCCGGTGACCGGCGTAAAACTGTATTCGTAGACGATGTCGATGCGGCCGGGGAAAGCCACCCAGCGCAGCTGCGCATAGAAGATGACGAGCGAGATCAGCGCCAGCCAGAAGATTGGCACCGAATAGCCGACAAGGCCGATGACGCGCACGACCTGGTCGGCAATGCTGCCGCGCCGCACGGCAGCGAGCACGCCAAGCGGCACGCCGATGACGGAACCGATGATCGTGCCGACGGTCGCAAGTTCCAGCGTCGCAGGGAAGGCGCGGCGAATATCGACCATGACCGGATTGGTGGTCAGGACGGAATTGCCGAAATCACCGGAAAGGATGCCTTTCAGGTAGATGTAGAACTGCTCGTAGAGCGGCAGGTCGAAGCCCATCTCGCGACGCACGCGCTCCACGACATGGCTCGGCGCGCGATCGCCGAGAATGGCGAGCACGGGATCGATCGGCACGACACGGCCGATGAAGAAGGTGACGGCCAGAAGGCCGAGATAGGTGGTGGCGGCGGCGAAGAGGAAACGCCCCAAAGCCTTCGCAAAGGAGAGTGCACGGCCCTTGCGGGGCCGCGCCTCCTGTCTTGTTTCGACGATGCTCACTGGATCAGCCTAGCCGGCTCATCACTTCGCGATCGGGCCTACATAGTTTGTGTCGAAGCTGGGACCCAGCTTGAAGTCCTTGAGGCTCTTGCGATAGCCAGCCACTTCGATCTGCTGGAAAATGATGACGAACGGGCTGTTGGCCAGGAACTTCTTCTGGACATCCTCGTACATGGCGGCGCGCTTGGCAGCGTCACGTTCGAGCAGGGCAGCCTTGGTCTCCTTGTCGAGCTCCGGCGCTTCCCAGGTATTGCGCCACGCCAGCGTCTTCACCGTACCCGCGTCGGAATTGTCCGGGTTGGAGGTGAAGGTATCGGCGTTGGAGTTCGGGTCGAAATAGTCCGAGCCCCACTGGCCGATATATATGTCGTGCGTGCGTGCGCGGTACTTGGTTAGCGTCTGCTTGCCGTCGCCGGGGATGATTTCCATCTTCACGCCGGCCTGGGCGAGCGTCTGCTGCATGGATTCGGCAATGCCGGTGACCGGCTGCGTATTGCGCACGTCCATGGTGACCGAGAAGCCGTCCGGCAGGCCTGCCTTGGCGAGCAGCTCCTTCGCCTTGGCGACGTCGAGCTTATAGGGGTTCTCGTTCAGCGCACCGAGCTGGCCGGTCGGCAGGAAGGTCTGATGGATCTCGCCGATGCCCTTGATGAGGGTCGCGCCGATTGCATCATAGTCGACCAGATATTTGAAGGCTTCCTGGACCTCAGGTTTCTTCAGGTTCTCGTTCTTGCTGTTGAGGCTGACATAATAGACCGTGCTCTTCGGCGCATTGGTGGTCGCGAGATCCGCATTTTTGGTGACGGCGTCAAGGTCGCCGGGCTCGAGGTTGCGGGCGATATCGATATCGCCGGCCTCAAGCGCCAGACGCTGAGCCGAGCTTTCCTTCATGTAGCGGTAGATGACGCGATTGAGCTTTGCCTTCTCGCCGTAATAGTTGTCGTTACGCTCCATGACGACGACTTCGTTGGCGCGCCATTCACGCAGCTTGTAAGCGCCGGAGCCGGCATAATTCGTCTTCAGCCAGTCATTGCCGAAGTCGTTGTCATACTTGTGGTCGGCATCGACGGTAACCGGCTTCACATGGTCCATCACCAGCTTCTTGTCGACGACGGAAGCCACCGTTGCCGTCAGGCAGTTCAGCACGAAGCTCGGCGCATAGGCCTTGTCGACAGTGAACGTGAAGGTGATCGGATCGACGGCCTTAGCCTTTTCGGTGACGTTGTCGCCGGTCAAGCCGAACTGGGTGAGAATGAAGGCCGGGCTCTTGTCGAGCTTTACGGCACGCTCGAAGGACCAGGCAACGTCTTCGGCGGTAATCGGATTGCCGGAAGCAAACTTCAGGTCCGGCTTCAGCTTGAACGTATAGGTCAGGCCGTCATCGGAAACGGTCCAGCTGTCGGCAAGATCGCCCTTGATCTTCGACGTGTCGTTCATGTCGAGGCGAACGAGCAGGCTGTAGGTATTGCTGGTGACTTCTGCTGTCGAAAGCTCGAAAGCCTCGCCCGGATCCATCGTGATGATGTCGTCGATGGCAAAACCTTCGACGAGCGTGTCCTTCGGCGTCTCTGCAAAGGCCGCAGGCGCTGCTACCATCAGGAGCGAAAGCGCAGCCCCTGCGGAAAGAAGACGGAAGCTGCGGTTGAGTTTGGTAATCATCGTGGTTTGTTCCCCTGTTTTGATTGATTACTAAAGTATTATTTGGTTTCAGGCGTCCTCTTCCCTCCACGCCGAAGCCAGAATGCGAAGCCAGTTTTCGCTGGCCATTTTGGTCAAGTCCTTCTCACCATAGCCAGCTTGCCGGAGAGCGGCAATCAGCCTCTGGTTGCCCGAGGCATCACCGATTTCTTCCGGAATGGTAGCACCATCGAAATCCGAGCCGAGCGCCACGCAGTCGATCCCGACGCGGTTCACGAGGTAATCGATATGGCGGATCATGTCGGAGAGCGGCGTGTCTGCCTCGGAGCGGCCATCTGGTCGCAGCATGGCGGTGGCATAGTTCACGCCGACGAGACCGCGGCTCTCGCGGATCGCATCGAGCTGCCTGTCGGTGAGGTTGCGCGCCACCTGCGTCAGCGCGTGGACGTTGGAATGGCTTGCCACGAGCGGTTGGTCGGTCGTCTCCGCCACATCCCAGAAACCCTTTTCGGTGATATGGGCGAGATCGATCATGATGCCGAGACGGTTGCACTCGCGCACCAGCGCGAAGCCGGCTTCCGTCAGGCCCGGCGCCGTATCCGGCGAACTCGGGAAAGCGAAAGGCACGCCATGGCCGAAAATGTTGTGGCGGCTCCAGACCGGACCCAGCGAACGCAGGCCAGCGGCATGGAAGACTTCGAGCGCGGCGAGATCGGCGCCGATCGCCTCGCAGCCTTCGATATGCATGACGGCGGCGAAAATGCCTGATGCCATCGCCCTGCGGATATCCTTGACCGAACGGCAGAGCTTCCAGGCGCCGGCACGGTCGAGCCTGAGCGCGATCGCCGCCATTTCCGTGGCGATCGCGAGCGACGGCAGCGGATCGAGAGGGGCGGCAAGCGGCGTAGCGTAGTGGCCGTTCGCATCGGGATCGGCAAAGACCAGATCGCCCGACGGAATATAGATGGCGCAGAGGCCGCCAGCCAGACCGCCCGCCTTCGCCCGGGGAGCATCTATATGCCCCGCTGTCGTGCCATCAGCGAATTCCGCAACCGGATCGCTACCGTCTTTCGCATGGGACCAGAGTCGAAGGAGAACGTCGTTGTGGCCGTCGAATACGAGTTGCATCTGCTTTCCTGCGCTGCCCGAACGGGCGGATCGAAGCGGCAAGAATAGAAAAGCTGACAGAAAGCGCCACCTATTTTTTCACCTATCGCAATATGAATGCACTGCAATTTTGCGATGCAAAAAGGTAATCTCGCAAATACCTTGCGTGCCGCGGTCCGCAGGCTCGATCGCCGCGGAATGTCTTTTCTACAATGATCTGAAAGAACCCATGAGTGAAGAAATTTTCCAGGCGCTCATTCGACAATTCCCGGATGCCAGATTGACGACAGCCGACCAGCCCTTGCCGGAAGCCGATTTCGAAGCACAGAAACACAAGCGCTTTTCCTGTCGGGCGTTGGGCGGAGCGATCGGCATCATCCATAATGCCAGAGGCCAAATCATCCTGGCGAAAAGAAGCGGTATGCATGCAGGCCGGTCTCTGCCGGGCGGAACGGTCGAAGAAGGCGAGGATTTCTCCGCCGCATTTTGCCGCGAGATAAGAGAAGAGATCGGCGTGTCTTTGGATCAGGTGGATCTGATCGACGTCGAACGAAAAAAGTTTATTTCACCACAAGGCGAAACCTTCGATTTTCTGCTCGCCGTCTTCGAAGCACGGATGCGTGAGAAAGAGCTGCCAGGACCAACGGACGATGCTATCGCGGAGGGACTGGAAATCGCTCTCTTCTACCCCGACGATATTCCTTCCGAGATGATATTAGGTGATCGCCAGAAACTCACGCAACATCTGAAACATCGGGAGCCCGGGATCCTTCGTAGTGATCGCAGCCATTCCCCATGAAACAATGAAGGGGGCCAAAGCCCCCCTTTTTCGGTTCAGTGCTTGGTTCGTTTTTTCTGCCTGTAGACGTCGATGACGACGGCCGCGATGATGATGATGCCCTTGACGATTTCCTGGTAGTAGGCGTCGATCCTGAGAAAAGTGAAGCCTGATGTCATGACACCGAGGATCACGGTGCCGATGACGGTGCCGGTGATGCGCCCGACGCCGCCGGTGAGCGAGGTGCCGCCGATGACGGTCGCGGCGATTGCATCGAGCTCATATCCGACACCCATGCTGGCTTGTGCGGTTTCAGCGCGCGCTGCCGTGACGATACCGGCAAGACCGGCGAGCAGTCCCGCAATCACATAGACCTTGACGAGATGCGCCTCGATGTTGATGCCGGAAACGCGGGCCGCCTGGGGGTTCGCACCGATGGCATAGGTGAACTTTCCGTAGCGGGTGTAGCGCAGCGCAATGTGAAAGATCAGCGCGACAACCAGGAAAACGACGACCGGCCATGCCTTGGTTCCGATGAAATGGAACTGCTCGGTAATGCCCGAAACCGGCTGCCCTTTGGTATACCACTTGGCCACCCCCCTGGCCGAAACGAACATTCCAAGCGTTGCGATGAACGGAGGGATCTTCGTATAGGCGATGAGTGTACCATTCAGGAGACCGGCAGCCGCCCCGATCAACAGCCCTACGACGATGGGCACGAGGGCAGGCAAATCGGTCAGCGAGGGAAACACAGCCCGCCCCCAGGTTGAGGACTGGGCGAAACTTGTTGCGATCATCGCTGTCATGCCGACGACCGAGCCCGAAGAAAGATCGATACCGCCGGTGATGATGACCTGGGTGACGCCGACGGCGATGATGCCGATGACGGAGACCTGCAGGATCATGATCGTCAGGCGCTGTGAATTTACGAGGAAGCTCTGGCCGATGAAGATCCAGCCGAGGATTTCGTAAATGAGCGCAATGCCGACCAGCACGAGGAAGATGCTGAGTTCAGGCGGCACGCGCCGCCGTCTCGGCCGGGTTGCGAGAGGCGCTGTGCCCTCTGCTGCCTTGATAGTCATGTCAAACCTCCCTTCAGCGATCCCGGCTCACGCGCATCACTGCGCGGCAAGCTCCATCACCTTGATCTGCGTTGCTTCATCGCGATTGAGAAAACCGGTGACGCGCCCCTCGTGCATCACCATGATGCGGTCACTCATGCCGAGAACCTCGGGCATCTCCGAAGAGATCATAATGATCGCCACGCCGTTTCGCGCCATTTCGGTGACCAGCCTATGGATCTCCGCCTTGGCCCCGACATCGATGCCGCGCGTCGGCTCGTCGAGGATCAGGATCTTCGGATGAGTGAGCAGCCAGCGCCCGATCAGCACCTTCTGCTGATTGCCGCCCGAAAGATTCTCGACGCGCTCGTAAAGATTCGGCGTTTTCACGCGCAGCCTTTTTGCCATGTCTTCGCAGGTGGCCTCGATCGCGCCCTGCTGCACGAAGCCCGCCTTGACATATCTGTCCTGTAGGACGGCGATCTGCATATTTTCCAGAATATTGAGGATCAGCAGGCAGCCCGTATCTTTCCTGTCCTCGGTGAGGAACGCCATCTGGTGGCGGATGGCCTCGGTCGGCGAGGAAATCGTTACGGGTTTGCCGAACAGTTCGATCGAGCCCGAGCTTGCCGGCGTCACCCCGAAAAGCGTTTCGGCAACGTTCGAGCGCCCAGAGCCAACGAGGCCGGCCACGCCGAGAATCTCGCCGGCCCTCACCTCGAAGGACACGTTCTGGAAAACCCTATTGAGACAGAGATTCTTAACCGAGAGCACGACCTCGCCGATCGGCACTTCTTCTTTCGGAAACATCTGGGTGATCTCGCGCCCGACCATCATGCGGATGATGTCGTCGCGGGTGACCTCGGTCGAGGCATGCGTGCCGATGTAGCGGCCGTCGCGGAAGACGGAAAACTCGTCGGCGATCTCGAAAAGCTCGTTCATCTTGTGAGTGATGTAGACGATGCCAATGCCCTGGGCTCTCAGATCGCGGATGATACGGAAAAGATGTTCGACTTCGCGCTCCGTCAGCGCCGAAGTCGGCTCGTCCATGATGAGGACGTCGGAATTGTAGGAAACCGCCTTGGCGATCTCGACCATCTGCCGGTTGGCGACCGAGAGGTAGCGGACCTCGATATCAGGATCGATCGCGATATTGAGCCGGGCAAACAGCTCCTCGGTCATGCGATGCATCACGCCATGATCGACGAAACCGAAGCGGTTCTTGGGCTCGCGGCGGATCCAGATATTCTCCGCGACGGTCATGAACGGCATCAGGTTCAGCTCCTGATGGATCATGGCGATGCCGTTCTCCAGGGCATCGAGCGGAGATTTCAACCGGATTTCGACCCCCTTCAGGCGGATATCGCCCTTGTCGGGCGTGTAGATGCCGGCCAGGATCTTCATCAGCGTCGACTTGCCGGCGCCGTTTTCACCCATCAGCGCATGCACGGAGGCACGTTTCAGCCGGAACTGAACATCGTCGAGCGCGACGACGCCTGGAAATTCCTTGCGAACGCCCTCTGCGCTCAAGAGATATTCCGCATTCGGAACTGCGCCGCTCGCACGCACGGCGGCCATGGTTGATGGGCTGACGGCCATATCATCTCCTCCGGATACAGACAGGCTGAAGGATGCGGACAGAGCCCGCATCCTGCTTGGCGTTTGCCTCAGTTCTTGGCAACGAAGTCCTTGACGTTGGCGGGCGTAACAAGCTGGAAGGGGATATAGACCTTCTTGTCGGCCTTTTCGCCCTTGGCAATCTTGAGTGCCGTATCGAGCGCGCCCTTGCCCTGGCCGGCGGCATCCTGGAACACGGTGACGTCGAGGTCACCCGCCTGCATCGCAGCAAGCGCGTCCTGGGTAGCGTCGACGCCGCCAATGACCACCTTGCTCATATCCTTGCCGGCCGCCTTCAGCGCCTGGATAGCGCCGATCGCCATTTCGTCGTTGTTTGAGATCACGGCATCGAATTCGATGCCGCTGGACAGCCAGTTGGTCATCAGGTCGGCGCCCTGGGTGCGATCCCAGTTGGCCGTCTGCTCTTCCACGATCTCCAGTCCCTTGCATTCGTCGGTCTTGATAACATCGTGAACGTCCTGGGTCCGCATGCGCGCAGCCTGGTTGGAGAGCTCGCCCATGATGACGATGGCCTTGCCCTTACCGCCGAGAATACGGCAGATTTCCTTGGTTTCCAGCGTGCCGGATTCCTGCTCGTTGGAAGCCACGAAAGCCTGCTTGTCCGGCAGCGTATCGACGTTGACCGGCTGGCGGTTGACGTAAACCAGCGGAATGCCCGCATCCGCCGCAAGCTTCGACATCGCCGTCGTCGCATCGGTATCGACAGGGTTGACGATGATCGCATCGACCTTGGAGGCGATGAAATTCTGGATCTGGCTCTGCTGCTTGGAAACGTCGTTCTGCGCGTCTTCAACCTGCAGCGTGACCCCACTAAGCGTCTTTGCATAATCGGTCATGCCGTTGCGCAGAACGGTCAGGAAGTTGTCGTCAAATTTGGCCATCGAAACGCCGACGGTTTCTGCATGTGCCGCCGTCGACAGGACGAGCGCCATCGCAGTTCCCAGGATGAATTTTTTCATTGCATTCCCTCCACAAAGCGGTGCCCGGCTGCACCCTCCTCACGCCGGGGCCTCAGACATCTGTCTGCAGGCCTCAATCCCGCGCCGCCTCTCCCGTGGCGGCTCCGTCAAAACGGAACAAACAAACCGTAAAATTTGTTTCGCGGAATATTCATTCCATTTTATCTAAACGGCGTCAAGCCTCTTTGCCGATTTCGGCTGTCGTTGCTGAATAGACCACGCCTGCCGTGGCGAATTGAGCGTGATCAGCCTGTTGCAATCCAGCCATGATGGGCGGTGAACCGTCACAGGCGCTTATTGCGAAAGCCGTAGAGATCCCCATCTAGTCGGAGCCCCGAACAGCCTGCGCACACCGGCTGTTTTTAAAGATTTTGGAGACAGGACAATGTCCATTTCGATGTATCGCCTGACCGTGCCCATGTTCCAGCGCGGCATTGCCAGCCTGAAAACCTATCTCGACAAGGCCGAAGCCTATGCCGAGGAAAAGAAGATCGATCCGACCATTCTCGTAAACGCGCGTCTGGCACCGGACATGCTGCCGCTTTCCGGTCAGTACCAGCGCGCCAGCGACAGCGCAAAATTTACGCTCGCCCGCCTGACGGCGACCGACGCGCCGAAATTCGAGGACAATGAAACGACGATCGCCGAACTGCGCGAGCGTATGGCGAAGACCGAAGCCTATCTCGCCGGCTTCTCTTCGGAGGCTCTGGAAGGTAGCGACGTCAAGGACATCACGGTGCCAGGCCGCAACGGTCTGGTTGTGCCGGGCCTCGAATATGTCGCCCTCTTCGCGTTGCCGAACTTTTATTTCCACGTGACGACGGCGCACGCCATCCTGCGCAACCAGGGTGCGCCGGTCGGCAAGCGGGATTTCCTCGGAAACTTCTGATGCCTGATCAGGGCCGGTGCGTCACCGGCCCTTTTTCCGTCAGTTCGGTATAGGCAAGTGTCTGATCGAGATGCCGCGCCCGGAGCGACAGCAGCCGTTCCGCATAGCCGAGCCGTGCCGACGCATAGGCCGGATCGTCGGCAAGGTTGCGCAATTCCATCGGATCTTCCGAGAGATCGAAGAGCAGCGCTGGCAATGCGGTGAAATGCACATATTTGAACCTATTGTCGCGGATGACGGCAAGGTTCAGTTCGTTCGACCGAGCGCCGAAATGCCGCTCCGCCTCGCCATGGGCGATATCGCGGAAATCGAATTCCCAGAAAGCCGCATCGCGCCAGCCCGACGCTTCGATACCGTCGAGGAACAGCGCGAGCGAGCGCCCGTCGATGCCGTTGGCTGGTCTGATACCGAGCCGATCGCAAATCGTCGGGAACACATCGGCAGCGCTGGTGAAATTCTGCACGATACTGCCGGCTGAAATCGCGCCGGGATCGCGGATGACGAGCGGAATATGATAGCTGCCGTCGAAATAACCGCCTTTGCCGAGCATCCAGTGATCCCCCGCCATCTCCGCATGATCGGAGGTGAAGACGATGATCGTATTGTCCCATTCACCGGCATCTTTCAGCGCTTGCCAGATGCGGCCGAGCTGGTCGTCCACTTCAGCGATCATGCCGTAGTAAATCGACCGGATGGCATCGAAATCAGCGACGTTCCAGTCGCTGAGCGACCCTTCCGCCCCGTGGATGAAACTGCCCTTGCCGGCACGCGGCATCGCATAGGCAAGATAGGGATGGCTCTGCTGTTCCGTCTCGCGGTCAGTTGCACGCGCAAAAGCCGGGCCTTCGCCCGGATTGAACATGCGGTTGAACGGCTCCGGCACGGAGAAAGGCGGATGCGGCCGCAAAAAGGAAATATGCGCGAACCACGGTGCATCCTGCTCTCCCATCCAACGGATGAATTCGCCGGTTAGGAAGGCGGTCTGCGTTTCTTCACGTGAATAGGCGGGCGCCGCGTCGGAGATTTCCCCTGCTGCAGCGCCGACTGGAATGTGGATATCACGACTGACGGCATCCTTGCGGCCGCGTGAACGCAACCAGGAAAGCCACTGTCTTTCATGTTCCGGCAGGAGCTGGCGAGCCGTGAAACCCGGCAGCACGCCTTCATAGGTGGTCAGATGCGGATCATTGGCATCCATATCTCTGTGATCGGGCGCCGTGTCCGTGTAGCCGAACAGCGTCGGATCGTAACCCGCCCGCCTTGCCACCAGCGCCAGATTATCGAACCGCCGGTCGAGCGGCGATCCGTTTTGGCAAACGCGGTGGTTCATCTGGTAGAGGCCGGTATAAAGCGTGGCGCGCGCCGGTGAACAAGGAGCCGCACCGGCATAGTGCCGCCGGAAGAGCGTCCCTTCTTTCGCCAAAGCGTCTACATTTGGCGTCTTGACGCAGGCGTGCCCCACAGCCGAGAGGCAATCGCCGCGCCATTGATCCGCAGTGATGATGAGAACGTTGGGCTTTGAGCCGCGTTCAGTGCTGATTTGATCTCGCATGCCAGTTCCAGGCCGACTGAATGATCTGCGAGAGATCATACTGCGGCACCCAGCCCAGCACGTCCCGCGCCTTGTCGTTATTGGCGACCAGCGTATGTGAATCGCCCTCGCGACGGCCGATATATTCGACCGGGAACGGCTTCCTGGAGACATCTTCGATGGCGCCGAGCAGTTCCTTCACCGTCGTGCCGGTGCCGGTGCCGAGGTTGAGCGCGACAGACTCGCCACCTCTCAACAGATATTCGACGGCACGCACATGCGCATCGGCGAGATCGAGAACGTGGATATAGTCGCGCACACAGGTGCCGTCGCGCGTCTCGTAGTCGCTGCCGAAGACCTTGAAGCCCTGGCGGCGACCCAGAGCCGCGTCGATCGCCAGCGGGATCGCATGCGTTTCCGGCTGGTGCCATTCGCCGATCCGGCCTTCGAAATCGGCGCCGGCGGCGTTGAAATAACGCAGCACGACAGAGCGAAGACTCTTGTACTGGTCGTAATCGGCAAGAGCCTGCTCGACGATATATTTGGTGCGGCCATAGGGATTGATCGGCACCTGACGATGCGTCTCATCGAGCGGCACGCTCTGCGGCAGACCGTAGGTCGCGCAGGTAGAGGAGAAGACGAAGGCATTGATACCCGCCGCCTGCGCCGCCGAGAGGAGCGTCAGCGTGCCGATGACGTTGTTCTCATAGAACGAGATCGGATCCTTGACCGATTCGCCGACCTCGATCAGCGCCGCAAAATGCAGGATCGCCGACGGCTTGTGCTTTGCTAGCACCTCATCGAGCCGGGCGCGATCGCGAATGTCGCCCTCTTCCACTGGTCCCCATTTGACGAATTCGCGATGACCATTGGAAAAATTGTCGAACACCACGGGCTTGTAGCCCTTGTTCGCCAGATCGAGACACGTATGCGAGCCAATATAACCAGCGCCGCCGACGACCAGTACCGTTTCACCTGCCATGCATCTATCCCTTTACAAGTCACAGATGTGTGGACTTTAGCCAAGTTACACGTCAGTAAAAAGTTATCTCGGTTACATATTTGCAAAAAGAAGAAGATTAGGGATGTCTTGTATGCGGAATCCGGCGGCTCACAAGGCGATGACGCTACCGGCTCTATCGAAAAGATGCAGTTCGTCCCTGTTGAACCGCAGGCTAATGGCCTCGCCGCTGGTGCAGCACTCTCAAGCTTGACGCTGATATTGGGGGAAAGCCTTGGTGAAGAGATCGATCTCGCTCTGCGTATCGGGCGTCCAGGCCCAGATCGTCAGTTCAACCTTCTCCTGTGCGCTCGCAGCCGAACCGATGCCGGACATTGCGGCGGCGGCGGCACCTGCGCCGGCAGCCTGCAGAAGCTGGCGGCGGCTCAGCATTGCCGAGTGAATTGGCGTTTCATCTCGTTTGTCATGGAACCTCTCCTCCCGAATTGACGGGTCAGCCCATGCGCGACTGGCATGCGCGCCACAGGACCAGCTTTCCACGAAGCGCAGTCCGCGCGCGCAATTTGCATTGTCAATTGCGCAAGTTCCACATTTGTGCAAATTTGATTACGCAAGGCTCGTGAAGAGCCGTTGAAAATGGGTGACAAAGGGCGGATTTGTCGCAGGAATCCTCGAATATCGAAGGGTTCAGGAGGACAGGTATTGAAGAAGGCAACTAAGCCCGACGCGAACCAGATCGCGATCGCAAAGGCGGCAGGCGTTTCCGTCAGCACGGTTTCGCGCGCACTTTCCGATGCGCGCGGCATCAGCGACGAGCGCCGCATGCAAATCCGCAAACTTGCGGAGGATGCAGGCTATCTCGGGCGCAGCCGCCAGCCGGCGGCCCAAGTCCGCCATTTGCGAGCCTACGTGACCGGAAGCCTTGCCACGGGTGGTCTCGCGCCTTTCTACGAGGCTGTCATCGCCGGCTTGAAAAGCAGCGCGCGCGAAGGGGGTTTCACCCTGTCCATTCGCATGGTGGACGAAACCGCCCTTGGCCCGGAGCGTTTGCTGCGCGATCAGGAAAACGAGGAGGCGAGCATGACGATCTTCGTCGGCATCGACCTCTCGGACAACCTTGCGGCACATTTCCTCGACGGCGGGCACCCCACCGTACTCGTCAACGGCTACGATCCCGACATGCGTTTTGACTGCGTGGCGCCCAACAACTTCTTCGGCGCCGAACTCGCCGGCCGTACATTATTGCGGGCAGGCCATCGGAATCTCCTTTATATTCATGACCATACACGCTGGACCACCACCCAGCGCCGCCGCGGCTTCTATTCCGCGCTGGAGGCTCATCCCGATGCAGTCTGTACGGCGATCAGCGTTGTTGGCGGCGCCGATGCGGAATTGCTGGCCGAGGTGGAGAAGCGCGCCAGCGGCAAAGCCGATTGGACCAGCGTTTTCTGCGCCAACGACATGGGTGCCTTTCGGCTGATGAATGCCCTTGAGGCAGCCGGCATCGCCGTGCCGGAAAAGGTCTCTGTCATCGGCTTCGACGACCTTCCCTATGCCGCCCTCATGCATCCGCGGCTCACGACGATGCATGTCGATTGCGCCGAAATGGCCCGCCAAGCAATCGGCCTGGTGCAGCGGCGTCTGGCCGATCCCTCAGCAACACCTTTGCAAATCGAATGTGGCGTCAGCGTGCAGCGCGGCGAGACCGTTACGCAAATTGCGCGAAATTAGCAAATATGCGCAATTAACTTGCGTAACTTGCACATCCATGCGATCTCATGCATGCTGCGCGGTGACCTCCCGCGCAAGGGAGACCGCAATTGCTTCAGGATGCCTCGATCGCTGAGAAAGCCCGCCCGACACTTACTTTCGCTTTTGGACCCTTTGGCGTCGATAAGCTTTTCGCACGCGCCGATACCGATCGACTGAGGCTGAAATGCCGGATGCCGAACGATTTGCCGATCCGCGATTTTTCGACTGCAGAAGCAAGGGCACTTCTTGCCGAGACGGAGATTCTCGTTACCGGATGGGGCTGCCCGATGATCGATGCGGCAGTGCTCGATGCCGCACCGAAGCTGCGAATGATCGCCCATGCTGCCGGTTCCGTGAAGCATTTCATCGCACCGGAGGTTTTCAAGCGCGGCGTGTTCGTCACCAACGCAGCCGACGCCAACGCGGTCCCGGTCGCCGAATTCACCCTTGCCGCCATTCTCTTCGCCAACAAACGCGCCTTCCGGTTCCATCGTGACTATGCACGGAAACGCAGCTTCATAGGGGTTTCCGAGCACTATGACGGCGAGGCCGGTAACTGGGGAAAGCGGGTCGGTATCATCGGCGCCTCTCGCATTGGCCGTCGCGTCATCGAGCTTCTGCGTCCGTTCAGCGTCGAAATCCTGCTGCACGATCCGCTGCTGGATGCGCCAGAGGCTCGCCGGATGGGCGTCACGCGTGTTCCCCTTGAGGAGTTGATGGCAAGCTGCGACACCATTTCCATCCATGCGCCACTGCTTGCGTCCACCCGCGGCATGATCGACGCCGGCATGCTGGCCCGCATGCCCGACGGCGCGACGCTGATCAACACGGCCCGCGGCGGCATCGTCGATGGCAATGCTTTACTGGCCGAACTCATCAGCGGCCGCCTCTGGGCGATCCTCGATGTGACCGAGCCTGAAACGCCACCCACTGATTCTCCGCTCTACACGCTGGAAAACGTGCTGATGACGCCGCATATCGCCGGTGCCATCGGCAACGAGCGTCACCGTCTCGGCCGCCTCGCGGTTGAGGAAATCGAACGTTATCTGGCCGGCGAGCCGCTGCGCCATAGTGTTACCGTCGAAGGCCTGCTGCATCAGGCCTAGAGGAGGAAATATGAAGAAGGCGATCATCGTTTGGGGTGGCTGGCCGGGTCACGAGCCGGAACAATGCGCCGGTGTCGTCGGCGAATTGCTGCGCGAGGACGGCTTTGCGGTCGAGATCACCAATGATCTCGGCATAGTCGGCTCGGCCCAGCTCGTCAGGGCCGATCTGCTGGTGCCGATCATTACCGGCGAGAAGCTGGAAAAGCCGCATGCGGATACCCTGGTCGAAGCTGTTCGCGGCGGCCTCGGCCTCGGTGGCCATCACGGCTGCCTTGCCACCTCCTTCAAGGAAAGTGCCCCCTTCCGCTACGTCTCGGGCGTCACCTGGGTTGCCCATCCCGGAAATGTCATTGACTTCCGGGTTGCCGTAACGCGGCAGGACGATCCGTTAATGGAAGGCATTCCGGACTTCGACTACCGCTCGGAGCAATATTATCTGCACTACGATCCCTCAGTCGAAATCCTCGCTACCACCACCTTTACCGGCCAGTACGATCCTGCCGCGCGCAATGTCGCCATGCCCGTCGTCTTCAAGCGACATTTCGGCGAGGGCCGCGTCTTCTACTCCGCACTTGGCCATGTCGCCGCTGAATTCAGCCACCCCTACATGCCCCTCATTCTCCGGCGCGGTCTCAGCTGGGCCGCTCGCCAGTAATCGAGGGAGGATCGGAAGGAGCCGTGATGCTCGGTTGGGGGGCTTCGATGAACATACAGAACCGAGGACCGTTCGGATCATGATTGCGAACAAGCCGGCCTGACAATGAAAAAGCTGCCGGCGCAACGGCCGGCAGCCTTTAGCATTCAGTATATAAAAGCCCCTCTGCGACGCCGGCCTCAGCCGAGCCTAGCGGCCGGCCGCCTTGCGCCGGCTGCTCTCACTATCCTGTGCCTCGGCCTCGTCATAAGCGCGCATCAGGCGCCCGGCTGCCTTCAGCTTTTCGATGAGATCGCTCCCATCGGCAGAAGCCTTGGTGGCTTCGAGCTGTTCGAATTCCCTGAGCGCCTGTGCCCAGTGGCTTTCGCCCCGATCATGCGGCCGGCCTTCCTCTTCCCAGATGGCATACGCCCGCTGGCTGACCCAATCATCCCGATTACGACTCATTGCAAAACCCCAGCCAATAAATACGCATACGCAAGCCAATGAGAATAAAAGTGCCAGCCCGGACTTTAGGAGTCGTTACTGCGGGATGTAATTTTGCAGGATAAATAGCTTAGAAAAGAGTAGTTTTTCAGTGACTATAGTTAAAAGGGCGGAAACGTTCATCCGCCCTGATATGTTCAAACAGCGATAGACTCTTCAGCCGCCGCCTCGGCTTCGCCGGTACCTCGTCCCATGAAGGTGAAAATGACGATTGCGGTCAGAATCGTGATGCCGGTCAGAAACCACAGAAGCAAGCTGAAGGCATTATTGTAAGCATGGATGAGTTCCAGTTCTCCCATGCCGGAAAGAGCATGGCCCGCACCGTTGAGATCTCCCGTCACCAGTCGCTGTGCCGCCACTGTCGCTTCATGGCTTGTTCCAAGATAGGACTGCGTCAGCGCGGAGAGGACTGCGCTCACGATGGCGAGCGCCACCCCTTCGCCGGCGACGCGGGTCGTGCTGAAGATCCCGGTTGCCATGCCGGCACGCTCCTTCGGCACGACACTGACGGCAAGCCCGTCCATGAGACCCCAGGGCAGGCTGATACCGATACCAATCGTCAGCAATGGAGTGACAAGCGCTACATGGTCCGAACCGACGGGAATGTGCGCGAGCCAGAAGAGGCCGGCAGCCGAAACGACGAGACCAGCGCTGCAGATCGTCGCTGCAGGCAGCCAGCGGGTCAGCAGCCCGGCCGCGATCGGCAGGATGAGAAGCGGGCCGGAAAGCGCGATCATCATCTGCCCGGCAGCAACCGCGCTCAAACGCTCGACACCGACGAAGCGCACCGGCAGCAGGATCAGCAAGACGACGAAAGCATAGGCCGGGGCCGCTGCCAGCAACTGCACGCCGACAAAGCGAGGGTACCGGAAAAGCGTCAGATCAAGCATCGGCCTCTTCACAAGATGTTCGATAAAACAGAACAAGGCCATCAGCAGCACCGAACCGAGAACGAGCCCAAGCGTGAGAGCATCGCCCCAGCCACTTTCCGGCGCGCGCAACACGCCATAGGTGAAAAGCGACAAGGCAAGCGTGAAGCTGATCGCGCCAAGCCAGTCGAGCCCTTTTGCCTCGGGATCACGAGTTTCCGTCAGGAATATCGCCCCGAAAACGAAGGCAATGATGGCGAGACCAAGCACGAGAGCGAAGATCGCCCTCCAACCGAAGGCCTCGATCATCATGCCCGACGCCATCGGTCCGAACGCCAGGCCGACACCGAAGCTTGCACCGACGAGGCTGAAGGCGCGCATGCGCGCCTTTCCGTCGAACTCCTGGGCCAGCGATGCCATCCCGCCGGAAAAGGCCGCGGCTGAACCGAAACCCTGAAGCGCCCGAAGGCTGTCGAACCAAACAATGTCAGGCGAAAAGGCTAACCCGCCGGAAAACAGGATGAACGCTGCGAGGCCACACAGGAAGATACGCTTGCGGCCATAGCTGTCCGCCAGCGCGCCGGCGGCCATCAATGTGCTGCCGAATGTCAGCATGAAGGCATTGGTGACCCAATTATGGGCAATGGGGCTGCCGCCAAGTGCGGCACTGATCGCCGGCAGGGCGACGGCGGGGCCGGTAAAGGTGAGAGGCATAGCCGCCGCTGCCGAGCAGACGGCGATCAAGACGAAGATTTTCTCCGCGATACTTGTAGGTTTGAACTTGGGAATGGTCATCGGATATCCGCTGGTTCGAGGGTGGAACGCGCTTGGGAAGTGCGCGAGGGAGGCATCGAAACGCCTGGACTTCGAATGCGGAAAGCAGCATAATTGAAGATAATTCTTCGATAACCTATGGTTTGTTCCGCTCATAGTGGAAGAAACCGCTCGAATGGATCTGCAAATGGATCAGCCATTGGGAGGCCTGACAGCCTTCGTCAGAACCGCTGACCTTGGAAGTTTCGTTGCCGCGGGCCGCGCGCTCGGCCTCTCGCCCTCCGCTGTCGGCAAGGCAGTCACCGCGCTTGAACAACAACTCGGCGTCCGCCTGTTCCAGCGCTCGACACGGAGCTTGCGGCTGACGGAAGAAGGCCGCCTGTTCCATGAGCGCTGCCGGCGTATCCTCGATGACCTTGAAGACGCCCAGTCCTCGCTCGCTCAGGCTGTGGCAACTCCTCGGGGACGGTTGCGCGTCAGCGTGCCGCTGGTCAGCTACCATCTGATCCTGCCGATCCTGCCGGAATTCGTGGACCTCTACCCGGAGGTCGAACTGGATCTCGACTTCAACGACCGGATCGTCGATCTGATCGAAGAAGGCGTCGATGTTGCAATCCGCAGCGGAAACCTGCCAGACTCGCGGCTAATGTCGCGCGCACTGCGCCCGTTTCAGCTTTTGCTGTGCGCCGCGCCGGACTATCTGGAAAAACACGGAACGCCCGATTGCCCTCGTGACCTCGAAGGCCACTTAAGCGTCCGGTTCCGATTTCCGAATTCCGGAAAATTGCAGCCCTGGCCTCTCAGCCTCTCCCCCGACCATCCGGAAATCAGAACTCGTACCGTTCTGACCTGCAACAACATGGAAGCCCTGCGCGGCGCTACCATCAGCGGCATGGGCATCGGTTGCATGCCGGATTTCCTCGCCCGCGACCCGCTGGCCAACGGCAGGCTGCGGACCGTGCTCGACGCCCATATAGACGGCCCCGCCCAGTTCCACCTGCTCTGGCCATCGAATCGACATCTATCGCCGAAAGTCCGTGTCCTCGTCGATTTCCTTAGCGAAAAGCTGTTCTCCGATCGGTGTGAGAGTTACGCGAAAGAAGAGCTATAGCCGCGATCTTCGAAGCCCTGAGCGATGCACCAATGCAAATGATTGCATAACCTAAAAACAACAATCAGGGAGGGATAAATATATGCGTTTTATCAGGAATTGGGTCATTCCCTTCCCGGCGAGCCTTTTTACTGGTCGATCGCCGTTCTCGCCCTTATGGCCTTCGTTGGTTATCGCTTGGAAGCGATGCTCAAAACGCCTAAGACAACTCGCACCTGAAATCGTCAGCGTCCCTTATCTTCACGATGCCCGATGGCCAGAGGTCGACTACCCGCTTTACTGTCATCCCTGAGAAACGTCTTACAACGCAAAGCGAAAATCAGCGCGATCAAAGATACACGCCTGCAGATTCTTTCTGGAAATAAATTTCAACCAAAAACTGAGAACACTTCTTGAAAGCACAAAAGCAGTGCTTTATATTTTTAGCATGGCTCAAGCGGTTCACACATCGATTTTACGCTACGACCTTTCGCCTGATCCCGAAGCAAAACAGGCTCTGGACGAGACCTTCGCCGCCTATGCAGCAATGCTCACTATGCTTGACGAGATGCTGACGGAAGAAGACGGGGCTAATCTCGTTACGCTCCACGAACTTGCTTATGAGACGATCCGAGAGAAAATCGGTCTGCCGGCCAGGCTGGTCACCCTCGGTCTGCGCGACTTCGCATCCAATCGCAGCCATCCGATATCACCGGCAAGACTGCCTCTGGATGAAAAACTGTTCTCGATAAAGGGACCCGCAACACTGTCACTGGCGACCGTTCGTGGCCGGATGATCGTTCCTTACGACGTGGCGGGCTATTCGAACGGGTCGATCAACATCTTTGCGGCTCAGCTCGTTGCCAACAACGGTGCCTATCAGATCGATATCGGCGTCACTCCGCATGCAAACCGAAGGGAGATCAGTATCATGACAAGTGAAGGGATATTGTCGCGCGTAGGTCGCCTTATCGCCGGACTTGCGAATGCTGCCGTCGACAAGGCCGAAGGTGCAAACAAGATCGCGGTCGTTGAACAGGCGCTTCGCGACATCGATTCTGCTGCCGATGAGGCCCGCGTGGACCTCGGCAAATCACGGGCGGAAGAATATCGCATCCAGACTCGACGCAGCGAGATCGAAGCCGATCGTCGCGCCCTCGATGACAAGATCCGCACAGCCATGTCGGCCAATCGAGATGATCTTGCGAAGGCAGGCGTGGCAAGACAGATCGATCTGGAGGCCCAACTTGCGGCACTCGACAATGCCCTGTCGACTGCCAGAACACAGCTGGATGAGGGCCAGCAAGCGCTTCAGGCAATCCTGGCGACACGCCGTGAGGCAGAAGAAAAGCTGGCCGCTTTGAAGCGTAGTCTTCTACATCTGCATGAGGCTTCCGACACTGCAGCCGGCCGAAACCGGCCGACAGACGGGGCAGCCCGCGCGGCCGCAGCCGTCTCGCGCCTCACAGGAGTTCCGTCCGAGGATAAGGGTGCAAGCGTAGAACTGGACGAGCTTGACCGTCTGCATCGGGAACAGGCTATCGAAGCCCGGCTCGCCCAGCTCAAGGCTGGTCAGAATTAAGCGCCGATGGATCTTTTCCTCGACCCTCACTCCACCCCCTTTGCGGTTGCGGCAATCATGCTGGCTGCACTGACCCTTCTGGAAATGTGCTGCCTTTTGATTGGGTTTTCTCTCAGCGAACTGATCGGAAAGGCGTTGCCCGACGATCACGGTAGCGGCATGTCGGGGCTTCTCTCATGGCTCAACTATGGTGGAGTTCCGGTTCTGGTGCTGCTGATGCTGTTTCTTGGCCTGTTTGCCATAAACGGCTTTGTTTTCCAGGCGATTGCCCGAACCCTTTGGTTGCCTTTGCCGACACTCCTGGCCGCGGTGCCTGCTTTTCTTGTCGCTATCCCTGAAGTCCGTTCCCTGACCAGGATCGTCGCGCGGATCGTGCCACGTGATGAGACCTATGCCGTCGACCTCGCCGAATTCATCGGAAGGACTGGCGAAGTGACGGTCGGGCCGTTGGATCAAGGGCTGCCCGGCCGTGTCCGCATCAAGGACCGGCACAGCAATTGGCATACGTTCAGGGCTAGAGCTGCGCCGAACGAGCCACCCATGGCAATCGGTGCCCAGGTCCTCATTGTCGACCATAAATCCAGTGTTTTCATTGCCATCGCTGCGCCGTCAGACGTGCTGAAGGCGCCAGATACACATTCCGGGGACTCACCATGATATTCGATTTGCTATTGCCGGCCATTATCGGCCTTGTCCTGATCCTGGGCATCGGCCTGGTTTTCGCAACACTCTACACCCGATCCAGCCGGGACGAGGCCTATGTTCGCACCGGTCTCGGCGGCCAGAAGGTCGTCCTTGATGGCGGCTCGGTCGTCCTGCCGATCTTTCAGTCGATAGCGCGCGTCAATCTCAAGACGCTGCGGCTCGAGGTACGGCGTGGCGAAGGTGACGCGCTCATCACCAAGGATCGCATGCGGGTCGATATCGGCGCAGAATTCTATGTGCGCGTCAAACCGGACGCCTCGTCGATCGCGCTCGCAGCGCAGACCCTCGGCAATCGCACCAATGATGCGGAACAGCTGCGAATCTTGATCGAGGCGAAATTCGTGGACGGTCTTCGCTCTGTGGCCGCCACCATGAACCTCGATGCCCTGCAGGAGCAGCGCATGGACTTCGTCAAGGCCGTGCAGGAAGCCGTAGGCGCCGACCTTCAATCGAATGGCCTTGAGCTGGAATCGGTGTCGCTGACCCGCCTCGACCAAACCGACATCAAGCATTTCAACGCCAATAACTTCTTCGATGCACAGGGTCTTGCGACGCTGACCCGCATCACCGAAAGCCGCAAGAAGGAGCGCAACGAAATCGTGCGTGACACGGAAGTTGCCATCGCCCAGAAGGATCTCGAGGCGCGCCAGCAGTCACTCGCAATCGAGCGCACCAAGCGAGAAGCCGAACTGAACCAGGAGCGCGACATCGCCAACAAGTCAGCCGCGACGCGCGCCGAAACCGCCCAGCAGGAGCAGGCTGCCAAGCGTGCGGAAGAGGAAGCCCGCATTACCACCGAACAGGCGATTGCCGAGCGTGAGGCTCTCGCCAAACAGGTCCGCGAAAGCGCAAATATCGATGCATCCCGCGCCGTTCAGCAGCGCGATACCGAAGCTCGGCGCGACCTGCAGATCGTTTCTCAGGAAAGCGCGATTGCCGTCGCCACCAAGAGCCGCGAAGAGTCCGAAGCGAAGGCGAAGGCAGAACAAGCACGAGCTCTGGCTATCGCAGCGGAGGAAAAGGTTTCGACCGCCAAGGCTGTCGAGATTGCCGAACGCGAGCGCCAGATCGCCGTTATCGACGCTCGCAAGAAGGCTGAAACTGAAGCGACGGCGATAACCGTGGGAGCCGAAGCCGAGAAGCAGGCTGCTGTCGACCAGGCCGATGCGATCAAGACGCTGGCGGTTGCGGAAGCGGACGCGGCGGTCATCAAGGCGAAGGGCATTCTGGAAACCGGCAAAGCGGAAGCCGAAAGCGAAGCTCTCCTGAATGAAGCACGCAACCGGTTGAGCGCAGCAATCATCGATTACGAAATCCTGCGCGAGCGCATACGCATCATTCCGCAGGCGCTGGCAGAGGCGGTGAAGCCGATCGAGAAAATTTCCGATATCCGCATTTTCGACACTGGCGGCATGCTGGGACGCAACGGCGGTGATGCCAAAGGCGGAAACGGAAACATCGGACTCGGTGACGGACTTGCCGGCCAATTGCTGAACTATCAGGCGAATAAGCCTATTCTCGATCAATTGTTGAAAGAGGCGGGCTTCACCGGAGACAATGCAGTCTCATCCCTGCTCGCAAACCTTCAGCCCGGTTCGGTGCCTCAATCAGAACCCCTCGATTCCGGTCGCAAGATTGATGGTCTTTGAATTGGCCGCAACGGTCTCCAGATGAGAAACACAAAAAGGGCGGATTACCTCGCCCTTTCTTTTGATAGACAGCAATCTGAGCGGTCAGGAATCGCCTATGCTCCTTCGGAGATTGACGTTGGATTGCTACCCGTCGCGACGGCTTCAAAAAGCGCGAGGCTTGGCAGTTACCCCGGATGAGCTGTCAGGACACTTGCCGCCTCGAAGAGAAAGCCGGCCTTGTCGGTCGCATACACAACCCAACCCGCGAACGCAAAATCGATCTCCAGAGCCGATTATAGTGTGATTCAGATCAACGACGCAGAAGTACATCCCTTGGTAGCGAATCCAAAACTTTGAGAAACGAAGGTTGACGCGATAACCAGTAATGGATATAGAGCGCCATCGATACTTTGTTTGTCGTTATTTGTTTTTGCTGCGCTTCGCGCTTCTTGATCAACTTTCCCTCTCAAAAGTCGAAACAACCGCCGTGCGTCGCCCGGCGGCAGATTAATCGTTGCTATGAAAGGGTTTGTTATGACCACTGGCACAGTTAAATGGTTTAACGCCACCAAGGGCTTCGGCTTCATTCAGCCTGACGACGGCAGTGCGGACGTCTTCGTTCACATCTCCGCAGTCGAGCGCGCTGGCATGGGCTCAATCGTTGAAGGTCAGAAGCTTGGCTATCAACTTGAGCAGGACCAAAGGTCGGGCAAAATGTCCGCAGGCCAGCTTCAGGCCGCTTAAGGCTTAACTCCCCATGACCACGGATGTACTGGCATGGTGATGAAGGCATAGAAGGCCAGGCGGATGTCTGGCCTTTTTCGTTGGTATTGAACTGCCGCCGATCCGCAATCTGCCCATGCCGAAGAGCTGCCACCGCCGGCTTTCAACCGTACCGGGTCGAAATCGCAGATGCCGGTCGCAAACCGCTGCCAGGCCTGCCATGTCCGTGCTGCGCGGCGATAAAAGGCGACTGCAGAGAATGTCACAGACCCGCATTTCAAAACGATTACACCATTCAAGGACCGAACTTTGACTACGACCGAAAAAAGCACCAAAGACACCGCGCCAGCGACGATGGTTTCGCTGACGCCGACCCAGATCAGGGGTTTGAAGCTCGCCAAGGACGGTGACCTGTTTGCCCAGGACGGCAATAAATGGACCCATCTGAACGCCACCGTCACCTATGCCAGAACCGACCGTTTCAAGGAGCGGCCGATCAAGGTGAAATTCCTGACAACGGCCACGTTGAACGAATTGCGAGACTACGGCTTTCTGCAGAGCCTGGACACAGATGCGTCCCCGGAGACCTCCGCGCAGGGCATTACGATGGCAGGCAAGATGTGGCTCCTGAAGAATAAATGATCGCTGGGCAGAACGGATGTTGTGAGCGCTGCAGGTTTGATCTGTGACATCGGAAGGTTTCGCTGCTGTTTCGACGCGGCCGACTTCAGGCTGAAACAAGCATTATGAAAAGCCCTTAGTTATCAGCGACATAATGGCGCTATATCACCACCGGTTAAAGCGCCGGCTCGTAAGCATATTCCACTGGCCGATCACGTTCTGCGAACGGAAATCAACCTTATTGGCGGAATTGAGATTGGGGTAAGCTGCCGAGACAGATTGCCCTTGCCAGTCCTGAAAGCGGCTATGTCAGCTTCATACCTGCGCTCGCGCCACTGCTTGCGCCAGTAAGCCCAGACCTCCAGCACAATAAAGCGAAGCAATTCGCGACCGATAGCTGCCATTAAAATTTCCAAAACACACTCCAAAGCGCCGCCCAGCAATCGGGCGCGCTATCATCGCAACTATTTAAGGTATGCACGCAAGCATTGTGAGGGCCGCTTTCAAAAAAAGCGGATCAGAGCAATTCCGGCTCCGGATCGGGATCGCTCTCTTCGATGTCGGGCCGATTGTTCTTCACATTGCCAACGTCCTGCCCGATCGGCCACATGGCCATAGGCTCGCTCGGGAATTGCGTCATCAGATCATGCGGCGGCGGCTCTTCCGATAGCCAGCGCTGATAGTCCTTTTCATGCAGGATCACCGGCATACGGTCGTGGATCGTCGCCATGATCTCGTTTGCCGCGCATGTAGCGACGGGGTACGAACCTACAGATCGGTTTCCCGATCGCGCCACATCTCCCAGAGGTCGGCCAGCCCAAAAGGCTTGCCGCCCTTCATGGCAATGGCATAGGGCTTCTTCTTTCCCTTCTCATCGAGCTTTTGCCACTCGAAAAAATCATCGATCGGGATCAGGCAGCGGCGTGACTGATAGGCCGAACGGAACATCGGCTTGGCGGCGACTTCTTCGCATCGGGCATTGATTGCCAAACCCCATCAACTCGTCTGCTAGAATCATTTCTAGGATCAGGTTTCACTAGGATTCGAAAAAGCGCTTGGATCACAAAGACTTATTCGCTCTAAAATGGCGGAGAGGGTGGGATTTGAACCCACGATACCCTTGCAGGTATGCCGCATTTCGAGTGCGGTGCATTCGACCACTCTGCCACCTCTCCGCGGTCTTGGTCGGCGCTTGTTCGGCGCGGGCGTTCTCATAACGAGCAAATGACAGACTGGCAACTTAACCCGATGAAAAGGGTGTGGCCGAAACGTGCCTCCGGTCGGGACTGTTATTCACGCATTAGTTTATCGAGCATATAACCGCAGTAGCCGCAAAGACCGGAATGCTCGGCATAGATAATCTCATTCAATGGAATTGCCGTGCCGCAACGATCGCAGTCTTGTCGTCCGTATTCGTGACCACACACGGCACATTGTTCCTCGAAATCAACGTAGCTGTCATTACCGCATTCAGTGCAGTGAAATATCGGACCATCTTCCCCTGTATCTTTTGCTCGCATGTGGCCTTCGCCGGCGAGCGCATCGTCGAGCGAAGTTAAAATGGCTGCCTCGCTGTCTGGTTCAGCGCCACAGGCTCTGCACACAAGGTCCATATTCCGTTGTTCGGTATTTTCCTGATCACGCTGCCGAATCAGCTTCGAGTCGCATACCGGGCAGATCAATCCGGCGTCGGCTAGTGTTCCGGAGATCCATTCGATCTTGGAGAAGCTATCGCGGCAGCTCTTCAGTTCCCGATCATACAAACTCTTCGCTTCAAGCATCAGCGGCCACGCATCTCCAAGGTGGTCGCCTGGGGCCTCATCGATATGTTCAAACAATTGCACAACTACGGGAAAGGCATTGGCGATCGCCTCTCGAACGGCTTCACGGGGCTTTTGAGTAAAGAGATGCTCGACGTCATTTCTGATGCGATTAAGCTCGTCTAGCGCCTTTTGATCTATCGCAAGTCCGAAATCTTTGAACCGCCGCCCGATGGTCACGAAGTCAATTGTCGTCCCACCATCGGGCACATAGTTGACACCGCCCTGACCGTCAGGAACCGGTTTGTATCTTGCCGCAATCAGATCATCTACGTCGGCTTCAGGAACCGCCCTTACGAGCGTCTCTTTGGCTAGAAGGAGCACGCCTGCGTAAAAGTTCCTCACGGCAGAAATTGCGCGCTTGGGATCGTTGGACTGATAGTCCTCGACACCTAGTTGGATTGAAATGATTGCATTCTCAAACAGCTTGCTCATCACCCTCCCTCATACGCCCGTCGCAGCAGGGGCTGTGCTCTTTCGAAGTCCGCCATCGACTTGAGCGATAGTTCCAAATCGCCAGTTCCATGGTGGCCGATATTGGTCACATCGCGAGAGAACCCTTCTTCAAGGTCCACTGTGGACGGATCCATTTTGAGGTAGGCGACCACGCTTCGCGCCTGCGGGTAGATCTGCAGGCAAACGAAATTCTTGAAGCGTTTGAACCCCGTGTATTGCTGCAGTTCCTTGACCTGCACATCGTCGCCGAGCCCAACGACGAATTGCTGCACGGCGTCGTAGATGTCTCTCAATTCCGCTGACGCTTGAGAGAGACGATAGCCCATCCGGTTCCTCCAGTAGGGATCGGCTTCGTCCGCTTCTTCCTTTTGCGACGTCTCTGGTGTCGCGCCTCTCTGAACTACCGGTGAGATCGCCCTGGCTGCCTTCGGGGCATGGACGAGCTCTATCATTAGGAGGTCCTCGCCGAAGCGGCGATAGCGGATGAGCTCGATGTTTCGAGCGATCTGCTTGACCGCGTGCTCATCATATCGAGTAAAATCGCCGGCAATGCAGAGCAGCCGAGGCGCGGTCCAATCCACCGCCTTGGCAGCCTCTGGCCCGAGGCGTTCCATCACCAGCCATTGGAACTCCTTCCGATGGTCGAGCAGCCAGTCGAGATAGAAAAGCCCTTGGTTGATAACGTTCTCGTTCACCGAGCGCTTGTATTCGATGATGACCGGTGAATTGTCCTCGTCTAAGCCCAGGGTATCAACTCTGCCGCCATGCACAGCACCCGTTGAATGCTCACTGGCGAGAAATCGGATCCCGAGCAGGGCCTCCAGATTCGCCTCGAACAATTTCTGAAGCGACTTTTCGATCTGGACGGCCGCACCGGCAAGCTCAGTCACTTGGGCGCCGTTGAAATGAAACAGCTTGATGTCGCTCAAAATCGACTCCGAATAAGCTCATAAATTGCAGAGAAAGTTCTATTCGCCCGTTCGCCGTTGTCCAGATAAATTGCCAGCGCGTGCTGATCTGTTAGGATCGGCCACAAATTATGACGGGGATTGCATAAAGTGACGAGTCTGACCTTGTCGCAGCTGGAAAACCATCTCTGGCGAGCGGCTGATATTTTGCGCGGATCAATCGATTCCGGTGATTATAAGCACTACATTTTTGGCCTCCTATTTTTTAAACGCCTCTCGGATGTCTGGGAGGAGGAGTATGAGGAGCGGTTGGCCCGCTATCATGATACCGATCTTGCTGCTGATCCGGATGAGCACCGCTTCGATATCCCTAAAGGCCATTTCTGGAAGGATGTGCGCAAGCACACAACTGATATCGGCACGCATCTGAACGCTGCATTCCGCGCCATTGAAGACGCGAATATGCGTCTGCGCGGCGTCTTCCAGGATGTCGATTTCAACAACAAGGAACGCTTTCCGGATGCAATGCTGGAAAAGCTACTTCAGCATTTCGAGACCTATCGGCTGCGCAATTCCGATGTCGAGCCGGATGTGTTGGGCCAGGCCTATGAATATCTGATTGCACAGTTTGCCGATGACGCGGGCAAGAAGGGTGGCGAGTTCTACACCCCGAAGATGGTCGTGCGGCTGATCATCGAATGCCTGAAGCCGGAAGAAGGCATGTCGATCTATGACCCCACTTGCGGCTCCGGCGGCATGCTGCTCGAGGCGGTGCATCATCTGGAGCGTCAGGGCAAGAACCCGAAAAGCCTTTCGCTGTTCGGCCAGGAGCGAAACCTCAATACTTGGGCCATCTGCCAGATGAACCTGTTCCTGCATGATATCGATGACGCGCAGGTGGCGCGCGGCGATACGCTGCTGGAGCCAAAACATCTGACAGGCGACAGCGTCAAGGCCATCCGCACCTTTGACCGGGTGCTGGCCAACCCGCCGTTTTCGCTAAAAAGCTGGGGCCATGATGTCTGGTCGAAGGGCGACGCCTATGGCCGCGACCGCTATGGCTGCCCGCCGAAATCCTATGGCGACCTCGCCTTCGTGCAGCATATGGTGGCGAGCTTACGGCAAGACGGCGCCTGCGGCGTGGTGCTGCCACATGGCGTGCTTTTTCGCGGCGGTGCAGAGGGAAAGATCCGCGAGGGGCTGATCAAGGACGATCTGATCGAGGCCGTCATCGGCGTGGCGCCCAATCTTTTTTATGGCGCGGGTATTCCGGCCTGTATCCTGATCCTGCGCAAACATAAGCCGGCGGACCGCAAGGGCAAGACGCTATTCATCCATGCAGCCGACGAGTTCATCGCAGGCAAGAAGCAGAACCTGCTGACGACTGAACACCTCGGCCATATCGTAAATTGCTTGGATGGCTTTGAAGCCATTGAACAGTTCTCTTATGTCGCGGACTATGCGGAAATCGAGGGAAACAATTTCAGTCTCAACATTCCGCAATATGTAGATTTGGGGAGCGAGGAAGAAACTGCAGACCTCGCGACGGAATATGCGAAACTGCTTGAGTTGCGCGCCGAGCGAAACGACGCTGAGACGGTGTTGGACATGCATATGAGAGAGCTTGGCTATGGCGCGTAGCTCTCTGTTTCCTGCAAGTGTTCAACCTGGCAAGCCAATCCTTCCGCACTGCCCACCCGGATGGACAACAGTGACATTCGGCGACGTTCTTGAGATCGTGGAACGCCCAATCGATCTCATCGACGATGTTGAATATCAGTTAGTCACGGCGAAACGCTCGCGCGGCGGTGTGGTGGCGCGCAGTCGCCTGCTAGGTCGCGACGTTCTCACGAAAACGCAGTTCCAAATCGTCCGAGACGATTTTCTGATGTCGAACCGTCAGATTATCCACGGAGGCTGCGGAATTGTTCCGCCGGCGCTCGAAGGTGCTGTCGTGTCGAACGAGTATTCAGTGCTCAGACCGAAGTCGCGGCTTTTGCTTGAATTCCTCGGCTACCTCAGTCACTCGATCTATTTCCAGCAGACATGCTTCCATGCCAGCGTCGGTGTCGATGTGGAGAAGATGATCTTTGATTGCGAGCGCTGGCTGGATTTCAAGATCCATCTCCCACCACTCCATGAACAACGCCGCATCGCCGAAATCCTGTCCAGCGTCGATGAGGTCATCGCGGCAACGCGTGCGGTGATCGAGCAGACCAGAAAGGTCAAGCAGGGCGTGTTGGAACGCCTGCTCACCAAAGGCATCGGCCACACGCGCTTTAAGCAGACCGAGATTGGAGAGATCCCGGAGGAATGGGAGCTAACCAGCGCCGACGATGTCTGCACGCAAGTCAGTGTCGGGATCGTTATCAAGCCGTCTCAGTATTATGTCGAGAACGGAGTTCGCTGCTTCCGTTCCGCCAATGTCCGTGAAGGCTTCGTGGAGGATGCCGACTGGGTTTGCATCAGTGAAGAAGGCAATCGCGTAAACCGGAAATCAGTCCTTCGGACCGGAGATGTTCTTGTTGTCCGAACGGGTTATCCAGGAACCTCTTGTGTGGTGCCGCCGAAATATGATGGAGCCAACTGTATCGATATCATCTTCGCGCGACCAAAGATCAACCTGGTCGATCCCTACTTCCTTTCAACTTTCATCAACAGTGCAAGTGGGAAGACCCAAGTTCTGAAGGCAGAAGGGGGCTTGGCGCAGAAGCATTTCAATGTGGGGGCAATGAAGCAAATGAAATTGCCTCTGCCACCGCTAAACGAACAACATGAGATCGTGGCGCATATTCAGGAATTTGCGAATACCGAGGCTGTGCTCGAGCAAACCCTGCAACAGCAGATTGGTTTCAAATCCGCCCTGATGTCCGACCTTCTCACCGGTCGCAGGCGCGTCACGGACGCGCTTCCCATGGCAGCGGAGTAAGCGCCCCATGAACCATGGCCCCGAGTGGCATTTTGCCGAGCGCCCCACGATCGAGCATCTGAAGGTCATGGGCTACGGCTTCGTGGCGCCGGCGCAACACGCTAGTTTGCGCGAGGGCGAGAACCAGGTTCTGTTTCGCCCGCAGCTGATCGAGGCGCTGATGCGCATCAACGGGATCGACCGAACCTCGGCAGAGGCTGCCTATGGGGAACTGGCGACAATCAGCGACAACGAGGCCTGGCTGAAAGTGCTGCGCGGCGATTATGCCCGCAAGGTTAGCGGCCAGGAAACGCGCCAGACGCTGCGGGTGATCGATTTTCTGGAGCCAACTAACAACCAGTTTTCCGTCACGCATCAGCTCAGAGTGAAGGCGGAGAACACGCGCAAGCCTGATGTCGTGGTCTATGTGAACGGCATCCCGCTGATGGTGATCGAGACGAAAAGCCCGCTGAATGTGAAAGACAAGACCGGCGAGGCCTTCGAGCAGATCAAGCAATATGAGCAGGACATTCCGCGCCTATTCTTCTCCAATGTCTTCAACATCGTCACAGACGGTGCGCTGGTGCTCTATGGCGCGACCGGCTCCGGCTCTGAATACTATGCGGAATGGCGCGATCCCTGGCCGAAGCTGGAGGCCGATTTTCCCGACACACTCGCCAAAGGCCTCTGGTGCCTGCTGGAGCCGAGCCGTCTGCTGGACCTCATCGCCCATTACGTGGTGTTCGAAAAGACCGAGACAGGCACGATCAAGAAGATCTGCCGTTACCAGCAGTTCCGCGCCGTCAACCGGATTGTCGAGCGCGTCATCGAGGGCAAGCACCGGCAGGGTCTGATCTGGCACACGCAAGGCAGCGGCAAATCGCTGACCATGGCGTTTGCCGCGCTGAAGCTGAAGACGCACCGGACGATCCAGTCCGAGGCGCTGACCAATCCGAACATTCTGGTGCTGACCGACCGGATGGACCTACATTCCCAGATCAGCGGCACCTTTGTCGCCTGCGGTCTGCCGAACCCGACGGCGATCGAGAGCATCAAGGATTTGCATGCGCTGATCCGCAGCGGCAAGGACGGGCACACGGCGCTTTCCACCATCTTCAAGTTCCAAGGCTCGAAAGAGGCGATAGCCAATTCCGAGAACTGGATCGTGATGGTGGATGAGGCCCACCGCACCCAGGAAAAGGATCTCGGCGCCTATCTGCGCGCCACGCTGCCGAACGCCCGCTTCTTTGGCTTTACCGGCACGCCGGTGAAGAAGGACGACAAGAACACCTATGAGAACTTCGGGGTGCCGGGCGAAGGCTATCTCGACAAATACGGCATTGACGATGCCGTGGCCGATGGCGCGACCGTGCCGATCTACTATACCGGCCGCAAGACCGACTGGCATATCGACGAGGCGAAGATCGACATCCTGTTCGACACCTGGTTTGCAGAGCTAGACGACGACAGACTGAACGAGATCAAGAAGCGCGGCCTGCAGATCGAGGATCTGGTCAAGCATCCGCGCCGCATCGCGCTGATTGCCTACGACATCTGGACCCATTTCAAGGCCTATGCCCGGCCTGATGGGTTCAAGGCGCAGATCGTCGCCATCGATCGCGAGGCGGTGATCCTCTACAAGCAGGCGCTGACAACGGTGATTGCCGAGGATCTTGAGGACGCGGGCATGGAGCCCGCCGAGGCGCTGACCCGTGCAGATGCCATGTCGGCCTGCGTCTATTCGATCAACCAGGAAGACCGCAAACCGAGCGAGGATGCCCACAAGCAGGCGATCCGCACCGAGCTAAAGGCGCATTATCTGGATGCCGAGGCGGAAAAGCTGGCGAAGAAGGCTTTTGGCCGCAAGGGCGAGGATCCACAGTTTCTGATCGTCTGCGACAAGCTACTGACCGGCTTTGACTGCCCGATCGAAAGCGTGATGTATCTCGACAAGCCGCTGAAGGAGCACGGCCTGCTGCAGGCGATCGCCCGCACCAACCGCGTCTCTGACGCCCGGAAGCGCAACGGGTTGATCGTCGATTACATCGGTGTCTCTGGCCATCTTGAGGAGGCGCTTTCCTCCTACCGTGCCGATGACGTGAAAAACGCCATGCGCGACCTGGACGACCTACGCAATCAGCTGCGGGCCGCGCACTCCGCCGTTACCGCGCTGATGAAGCCGCTAAAGCGCAAGGCAAGCGACAAGGACGGGCTGAAGGCGGAGTATGATGCCTTCGTGAGGCTGCTCGGCACCGAGGACAAGTGGTTCGACTTCAAGGCGAAGTCACGCAGCTTCATCGCTCTCTATGAGACGCTGAGCCCGGACCCGAGCGTTCTGGAGTTCACCGCGGACCTAAAGTGGGTCGCCAACTTCTTGCTTTACGGCACGCAGCATTTCGAGAAGCGTCAGGCCTTCGACCAGATGAACTACAGCGAGAAGATCCGCGAAATGCTGGAAAAGCATCTGGAGGCGACGGGCCTCAGCGTCACGGTCAAGCTGCGGCACATCACCGATCCGGAGTTTTGGGAGGATTTCGATCCTGCTGACAAGACCGATGAAGAGTTGATGACAGCAGCGATCCGTAAGACGACGGAGCTGCGCAAGACGGTGACGGAGCGGATCGACGACAGCCCGCATCAGTATGGCAAGTTTTCCGAGCGTCTGCGCCAGCTGCTGGAAAAGCTGGAAAACGCTCAACTGAGTTGGTCAGAGAAGCTGAAAGCGGCTGAAGAGCTGGCAAAGGACATCACGGCTGAGGATGCTGCGCATTTCAAGGCGGGTCTCTCTCCCGGCGCCTACGGCATCCTTCAGATCCTGAACGGCTTCACCTCAGAGCCGGAGGGCGAGGATCTCGCGATCAGGCTGGAGGGTCTCTACACCGATCCGACGACCGCACCCGCCGGCTGGTGGGAGAAGGACGGGCTGCGCAAGTATTTGCGCCAGCAGGTGCGCTCTATGGTGCATCTGGCAGGCCTGACGCAGCTCAAGGAGATCCCGGAAGAGGTCGAGGCCTACGCACTTAAGCATTTCACGAGGCAATGATATGCCTGTCTATCGCATCGGTGAGCGGGAGATAGAATATACCTTGCTGCGATCGCCGCAGGCCAGGAAGGCCAGCCTCAGCGTTACGCCGCAGTCCTTCGATCTACTCGTCCCGGAGGGAGCGACCGAGGAGCAGATCTACGCCGTGCTGGAGCGCCGGCGCGGCTGGATCATCGAGACCGTGCAGCACATGCAGGAGCGGGCCAGGGCACAAACGCGTGTCTACCAGTTCGTAACAGGCGCCAAGATTCCCTATCGTGGTAGGATGACCAAGCTCACCATAGAACCCTTCGAGGGATCTCTCGTCGAGGTGAGCTTCCACAATGGCTTTCAGATCCGAAAGCCGCACGATCTATCGCCAGACGCGTCCGACAGCATCATCGAAAGCGCGTTGAGGCTCTGGCTGAAACGCCGCGTGCGCGACGACGCCCGCGACTTCGTCCGGCGGCAGGGTGAGCGCCATGGGCTTAAACCCCGCGGCGTGCAGATCAAGGATCAGAAGCATATGTGGGGCAGCTGCGGCAAGGACAGGCAGATCAATCTCAACTGGCACCTGATCTTCGCGCCCAAGCCCGTGCTGGAGTATGCCGTTGTCCATGAGATGTGCCATCTGAAGCACCGCAATCACGAACCCGAATTCTGGGACCTCGTCGGACGCGTTCTGCCGGATTGGAAAGATCGCAAGGCGTGGCTCGACAAGAACGAGCATTTGCTGGGATGGGAGAAGGTGGAGACGTCGGCGTAACTAGCGATGCGTGCCTTTGACTCGAGGACGCTCACTGGCTGGCTTGGCGCTCCTGGACGTTGCTTCGCAGCTCTCGACATGCCAAACGCGCCAGCGAGTCTCCGTGACCGATCGGGACAGTGCTTAACTGGACAACGCAATGAGTCGAGTGCAGCGCCACGGCGGCCCGTAACAGTCTAAAGTGAGATTGCTTTGCACCCCATCTCCGACATCAGGCTGAGCAGTGTCTCGAAGTCAATAACCTGACAATAATGCACACGCCCTCGCGACAGTGGAAACCTCGGCGTGAAAACCAGCACTTGTTTCGCCGGGGAAGATTACGAGGTTCAAGTCGGGTAACGTATGGCCGGGCGAGCTCGTAATTTTGATCGGGAAGCCAACGGTCCATGTCTGAGTAATCTCAGTAACTCGGCCTGTGATGTCCATCGCGATTGTGAGAATATCGTTTGCTCTGAAAGCCTTAAGTCGTGTGACAAGCGGTTCGAAAGCACCAGTCTGTGAAATGAGTGTCGAACCGACCTCTATCGTTGCGTCACCTTTGAGGTCGGGCCACGGGTCCAGATCGTCCGCGGTATTTACGAAGAGGAACTGTCGTCCACCCTGTTGGCAGCTAATCCTGAAACGTGCCCGCCGCATGAAATCCCGCTCAGTGAGGTCCTTGTCAGTCAGCTCTCCTCTTAGGTTCGCGTCCAACCCCTCGATTTTGGTGCTCACCGTGCCAGCATCAATGAAGAGAACAAGATCGGCGCTTCCGGCATTGGCGATCGAGACCGAACACATGAGCGTCGCAGCGGCGGCAATGCTTCGGACCAATTTCATGGGAGCTTTCCATCACGATAAAGCCGACAAAAGGGAACCTTTATCCCATAGCTCGCTCTCACTAGTCCGCCCTGCCGTAAGCCTCTGTTTCTACTTAGCCTGCTTCAACGGCCTACAGAAAACCCCGTGCCGGACAAAAAGGTTCCTTTAAGTCAATGGGTTACCGGGTATTATGTCCGATGGGACGTCATGGAATTGTAGGCATGTGATGCGGAAAATTGGATATGCTCGGGTCTCAACGAACGAGCAGCACCTGGACCTCCAATTGAAAGCTCTCGAAGCGAATGACTGTGAGCTCGTGTTCACCGACCAGGGTGTTTCGGGCTCGACTTTTGATCGGCCTGGCCTTGCTGAAGCGTTGGACACGCTGCAGGGTGGCGACATGCTGATAGTATGGCGGCTCGATCGTCTGGGCCGGTCGCTGATAGACCTAATCCAAGTTATCAACGACCTTGGCAAACGAGAGGTCGAATTCCGTTCGCTCAGTGAGGCCATTGATACATCCACGTCCGGCGGCCGGCTAACATTCCACATCATGGCAGCAATGGCGGAATTCGAGCGCTCCATCATCAGCGAAAGAACCAAGGCGGGAATGTCCGCCGCGCGATCCAGGGGTAGTTTGATCGGACGACGACCAGCGCTCACACCGGAACAGATTCTCGAGGCAACAGACGCCTTCATAGTCGACAAAGTCTCGATCAACGATCTTGCCGAACGCTATAAGGTGCACCCCCGCACGCTTTTGCGGGGGATGAAGCAGGGCGTTCTCCTCCCCGGAGCCACGGGAGACTATGACCCCGCAGGACGAGACCAGGTCTGAAAAATCGTCTTCACTCGAATCCGAGGCTTCTGAGGCTCTGGCATGTGGTTCGGGATCTTCCCAAGCATTTCCAGAAAATCCAGCTCCTGCTGTCGATACTTCTCGGCCATAGCCTTGACGCGCTGCTTCAATTCTTCACTCAGCATTTGACAATCCTCTCTGACGTTCGATGGCAGTGTGATCAGCGGGCCGCTGTGTTCGTTCGACCGAGCGGCTGCGAAGCACGTCACTTACCCAGAGGCCGCCAGGCCGCATTACGCCAGCGTCACGTGAGTCGAGTAGGCAATTCATCAAGCGAGCGACGTCGCCATAACTTCGCTCCATGCGAAACCAAATAAGATATTCGTGGCCGCAAAGTGTGCGAACATCACGGTCGTAGTGACGAGGAAACGGCTCATCATCATTTACCAGGATGTTACATAAATCCCGCAAGGTCAGCGGCACCCCATCAAAGACGCCGGCACCACTCGCATCGCCGCGATCAATGTAACATTCGAAGCGGTTGCGGAAGAACCGACGCAGATCCAATAGCTCAAACTTCATCTTTATCTCCAAAACAATGGGGGGTCGTCCACGCCGCCGGAAGGCGGCGTGGTATTTCTCTTGATGTCTTAAGAAAAGGCCTCGTTTGCCGGAGCGTGGAACGAACTGTAACGCTCAGCCTAATTTTATTTCTCTTCAAAGAAGAGAATGTATTTGGCTCAACGTTACATCTGATTCGCTCCCGGCAGCGGAGAAACTTCCCCGGCCGGTTCATTTCGACTCCGGCGAAACTTCTGGACCCGCAGCTTAGTCTTTTCCCGAGCGTTCGCCTTCCGACTGTCGTCCAGCGGCGAGAGAACGCCATACAGGGCCAGCATGCGCTCGGAGGCATGAGTCAGAGCCTCAGAGCAAAGAGAGGCCAATAGGCATGAAGCACATGTCACCGAAGCGGCATCATGCGCGTAAGGGATTCCAAAGCAGGCTGGAGCGAAGGCAATGTCGGGCAATTGATCAACGCATACACGCGCTGGACTGTTCTCAGTCTCGCTGCGTAGGTGACGAACGACTTCAGAGCGCACTCCCTTCGGCACGGCCTTCATAGCAAGACGGATAGGAAGGTGACGCTGCTTTAGACATTGGCGTTCGAGCTTCGGTCCCCAGGCTCCCGTCCTCTCCTTCATCGCCTCCAGAAGGTAATCGCGGAACTCGTCCTGCACCGGGAAGCCCCTGTAGTTCTCGACGCGATACTGTGGCAACCAGTCAAGACGCCAGACTGCAAGCCGAAGAGGATCCTCAAGCCACTTTTCGATTTCAATGGGCCAGGCTACGTCAGCCTTCCTACTTCCGAAGAGCTGGGCAGGTCTGGGAGCGCGCTTTCTCCTGCGCCGACCGGCGAAATGAAAGCCGAATTCGATAAGTAAATTATAGGGAAGGCCGAGTTCGTCCGCACGCTGCCGGGCGTTCCAGAGCTCAGTCAACGACCGACTAGGCTGCCCCATGATCCTGCTTCCCAAGCCCTGGGCGGATTCGGCGTCATGCAGATCGCGATGCTGCCGGATATAAGTCTTGAAGCCCGCCCGATACAGATCAGCAAAATGAGCGGTTGCCTCGAGAGGTGACATGAAGCGATAGGCATACCACTTGGCATGGGCAAGCTCACGCTCACGCAAAAGGACATCGGGCATGACGAGCCTCAGAGCGGTAATGGTGTCGCGGAGCCGAAATTCTGCAGAATAGTGTGTTACGGACATAGGTTCTCCTTCGGACATTAAGGGCATGTGATACGGCATGGCAGCGCTGCTAATTTCGTTGTAGCGGGGACGTGTCTGAGATGACGCAGATCGTGGGCGAATTTCTTCGAGCGGTCTCCGGTTCAATACAGCCGGTCTCGGGAAATTGGGTGATTGGACTGGGTCAAAGCTTCAATCCGGATCTCTTAGCTTTGTAGCGAAAAACCTCTGAGATGCAGACGATTTTACTCGAAGCGTTTATGGCCGCTGGCGACTCGAGGTTTCTCCCTGGCTCGATCCGTGATGCCGCCTGCAGAATGACAACTCCCAATGGCGCGGAGCGCGCCTGCGAGCGTTCATATCGATTTTCGCGGTATGGGAGGTTTGGTCGGCGGCCCTGTGGCAGACCCGAAAGCCATCCCCATCAAGCACATTGATTTTGTCTAGGACTTCGTGTTCCGGCAACCGAACTAGGTCTATAGCAAAAAAGCTCGGCTCTCTCCGCCAGAGGAGGTTAGCGGTCACCGGTAGGCTGGACAGTGAAGGGCGGCGCGGAAATTCGCACTGTCCATATTGGCGACGATAAGTGAGATCCCATGTGGCAATGGTCTCCTTCGAGACAATGACCCTGACTCACAGGTTCGCTAAGCGTGCTCGGCACATCATTTGTGGAAGCTCCTGGGAGAGACCCCTGAATACGTTTTCGGTGCGATCAGACAAGGCTTCCGACAATCGTGGTCAGCAATCTGTTACCGTGTTCCACGGGGTTAAGATGAACTGTGACAGACCGGTGCTGCCACTCGAATGCGTCGCCGGTGCCAATCGCTATTTTAGACTTCACTCAAGTTGACAGATCCGGAAAAATCACGATTTCGGAGCAAAAGTGCCAACCAAACGTAAAGCTCTGTCAACTTAGCGCAACCAAATCAGCGATTTTGGGGCGAAGGGACGGCTAAAAAGTTGATGTCTTGGGGGGCTGGCGGTCCTGGAAGTTGTCGTTTTTCCGCAACCAAAGAGAGAATGTCAACTTATGGCAACGTCCTAATACGGGCATCGAGTCGTAGATCTACCTACCCGAGGCGAGCGACGAGATCGTCGGCGCTGAGATGGGTGTAACGTTTGAGCATCCTGAGCTCCTTGTGACCCGAGATGCTACTGACCTCGATCATGTTCAAACCTCGCTCAAACAGCCGGCTAACACCCTCGTGACGGAGATCGTGGAAGCGCAGCGCCTCGACGTTCGACCGAGCTAGGAGACGGCGCCAGGCTTGCTCAAGCGCGCCGGCCGTCATGGGGAAAACTGTAGACTGATCTACGTCGGCGCGCTGCTTCCACTCACTCAAAACTTGAAACGCGCGCTGTGACAGCGGCACTTCGCGACCGGAGCCGTTCTTCGTCATCGTCAATGTGATCACCCGGCGATTGTGTGAGATGTCGGACCACCTCAAACCCAGGATCTCCCCTCGGCGCATCCCGGTCTCGATCGCAACAATGACGAGCGTCTTGAGGAACGGGATCTGCCCGGCATCGCATCCATCGAGCAAGCGCTGCTCCTCGTCACCCGACAGTCGCCGGCTCCGCTCGTTTCGAATGACCGGACGGCGCACGAGCTTCACGACGTTGCGACTAAGAGGGAAGCCCCAGTCTCGCATAGCGACCTCAATGACATGGCTCAGGATGGCGAGCTCGCGCACAGCAGTAGATGGAGCTACGGACCGCAAGCGTTCATCACGGAACGAAGCGATATCCTGCTGGCTCAGCCCAATCATCGTCCGATAGGCAAGCTCATGCCGACGCAGGACGTCGATCCGCTGGATCTCCTGCACCGAGCCTCGCTTGGTCGGTGAAACCTCGCGCTGGTAGCGCTCCAGTAGTTCGCCGAGCGTCGTGCTCTCGAGGATTCTGGTATCGGGCGCGGCACCGAAGCGATCGACCTGTGCCTCTAGGTCGCGTGCCCACTTCTCGGCTTCGAGCTTGCTGTCGAACGACTTGCAGCGAGGCTTCATACCTCTTCGACGAACCTGTGCCTGCCAGCGTCCTCTGAGTTTCCTGATCGTCGCCATGTGATCTCCAATCGCTATTCAAGATCACGCGTAGGATGCCCCGGCAGGGGAGCCAAGGATTATCCCGGCACAGACATAGTGGATTAACCGCAATCTAGAATATGCGGCGTCGAGCCTGCAACAACCTTGTCAGCTTGAAAGGTATGTAGTTTGATAATCTCAGACTGGGGGCTTGTTCATGCGTAAATTGCTTCGATCTGCGGCGGTGAGCGCTGCGCTATGCGTAACAACGATGATCAGTCCTGCCGCCGCGTCTGAGAAAGTCTTTGGTCCCTTCGTCGTGGATGACGCCAAGCCAGATGTTATAGTAATGAACGGCGATATCGACGTCGGCTCAGCACTCAACTTCCGGCGAGCTCTTCATGCAGCGCCGAGCGCTAAACTTGTTACTTTGAACAGCTCAGGCGGCGCAGTGCAAATGGGTCTGCTGATGGCAGACGACATTCACGAACGGAAGCTTGCAACCTACATCCCGAAAGACAGCGCATGCCTATCAGCATGTGCTTATATGTTTCTTGCGGGTGTCGAGAGGAAAGTCGACGGCAAGCTCGGCGTGCATCAGATTTCCTCTGATACCTCGGATCTTGTGGGAGCGCAGCTCACGATTTCCGACATCATTGACGTCCTCAACCGGTTCGACACTCCTGTCGACGTATTGAGCGTCATGTTCAAGACCCCGCCGAATGACATGCACGTCTTCACGCCAGAAGAGATTGAGCAGTATAAGTTGAATCGAGCAGGCGACGGGGCAAAGCCACGTGCCGCCGGCGCGTCGCCAGCGCCAGATACATCTTCGCCCGCCCCAGACGCGGCGAGCACAGCGGAATCAACTACGCAGCCGGTGACGCCGGGGCCGCCGCACCCGACTGAAACAACGGTAAGCACAACGCCGACGCCGCAGACACAAGCGAAACTCTCAACCATCGAAGAGTTCACAAAGCGCCCGAACCGTATCGCCGTCTATACCGGCTTGGATCTCTTCGGCGACGATATTTCCTCTATCCGCGCAAGCGACGCTGCGGAATGTGCTCAGAGTTGTCTGGTGATGAACGGTCAATGCAAGGCGTTCACCTTCAACGCCAACCCAAAGATCACAAAAGGGCCGAACTGCTTCCTCAAATCCAGTGCGGGCCGGGCAGATGGAAACAGTGTCGCCTTCTCGGGCCGATTCCTCAGCGGTGCCGACGCCGACCCGCCCACATTTGTTCTTGGAACGATCGACCCGCAGAGCGCACTCTTTCACGACGTTGACTTTCGAGGCGGCGATCTCTCCCCGCGCCCTCATAGCACCGCCAAAACGCCGCTCGACTGTCGCCTCGCCTGCGTTGATGATAATCGCTGTATGGCATTTTCCTACAATTACTCGAAGAGGCAGTGCTGGCTAAAAGGATCCATTGGCACCCCCATGCCGGGCAAGGGAATTGTCAGCGGGTTTAAGAAGTTTCAGAACTTCTCGCCCGCGAAAATCATCAGCTTGAACTGAGGGACAGCCGTGCGATTTTCTGAAGAAGTATGTGAGCGGCTCGGCAACTACGTCTATCGCCTTATCGACCCCCGGAACGGCGAGACGTTTTATGTCGGCAAAGGGCGTAACAATCGCGTATTCGATCATGCCGCCGGCGTCGCAGACTTAGCAGATGACGATAGCCAGACACTTGGATCAAAGCTCGATCGCATTCGGGCGATAAAGAACGCTGGACTTGAAGTGCTACATGTCATCCATCGTCACGAGATACCTGACGCAGCGATCTTTGAAGTCGAGGCTGCATTGATCGATGCCTATCCCGGCCTCACTAACACCCAGGGTGGCCACGCCAGCAGCGACCGCGGTCCCATGAACCATGTCGAGATCGTGGACAAATATAGCCTGCCGATATTTCCTTCGAACCCCGAGCATCGCCTTGTGCTGATCAACATCAATAAGCTTGATAATAGGTTCGATCGTCGAGCAATCTACAATTTCGTCCGCTATTGCTGGAGAATTTCAAGGGCACGTGCTGAGAATGCTCAGTATGTCCTCGCTGTTGTCCGCGGTGTGGTTTTAGGAGCGTTCGAGGCCGACAGGTGGATGTCCGCAACTACCGACAACTTCCCTGACATCCTTTATGCCGACGAATCTGAGGCAAATAGGTTCGGCTTCGTCGGGAGGGAGGCACCGAAAGAGATATGGGATCTCTACGTTGGTGCGAGAGGAAAGCGGATAACGACTCCCGAGCTCAAGCACGTTCAAAATCCCGTCCGGTTTTGGAATTGTTGAAAGACATGCCCGATCGCTCTCCTGAGACAGGCAAACTTTAAAGTTTCGCGCGGCCGTGTTACCTATTGCGTAACGATTCCGATTCTATTACTTATTGGGTAACGGGCAGCAGCTGATGAATATCGATTTTGCGAATGGCAAACTTCGACGTCAGTTGGAGTCTGACAAGGAGTTGAGGAAGGCATACGGTGATCGCGCCGGCCGCTTGAAATTGCGGTTAGCGGTGCTGGAGCAGGCAAACAATTTAAGCGAGGTCCCGACTGAATCGCCAGATCGATGCCATGAGCTTGATGGTGAATGGACTGGTTGTTTCGCGGTAGCTATCACTGGGAATTGGCGGCTGATTTTTGAGCCGGATCATGACCCGGTCCCGATACGTGATGACGGTGGCATAGACCGTGCCGCCGTTGTCGCGATTCGGATTCGCGGTATTGTTGACTACCATTGATGCCATATGACCTTTCAAGCAATGAATGGCGATGGGATTAGGTGATGGTTACTGTAGCGAAGAAGGAAGACTGGGCGCCGGATTGGGCAACTCATCCAGGCGAACATCTTGCTGAGTATCTTGAGGATCGCGGGTGGTCCCAAGCCGAATTTTCCAGGCTCGCGGACATGAGCCCGAAGCATGTCAGCACTATCATCAACGGCACCAACCCGGTGACGGCAGACACGGCACTGAAACTAGAACGCGTTCTTGGTTTAAAGGCGAGCATCTGGACGGGTTTACAGGCTAATTGGGATCTCCATGAAGCCAAGGCCGTAAACAACCGGGCACTGGCAGACGCGGATCAAGTTCTTTCCAAGTTCCCAATCAAGGAACTTAAAGATCGTGGTGCACTGCCCGCGACCAATGATAACGGCCGACTTCTTAGTTCCCTGCTAGAGTTCTTTGCCGTCGGAACCCCGCATGCTTTCGGTGCCAGATGGGCAAATTTAGCTGTCCATCATAGACAATCTAAGGCCTTCGATACCAGCCAATATCACGTTGCTGCGTGGCTGCTCCTCGGAGAGAAGAAGGCGCGTGGGATGAATCTGCCGACGTTCGACGCCGAAAAGTTTGCGAACGCTGTGCTCGAAATCCGTAAGCTGACAACAAGCGAACCAAATATTTTCTATCCACGCATGGTGGATCTATGCCGTAGCGCTGGCGTGGCGTTTGTGCTTGAGAAGCCGATTTCGAAGACCTGCCTATTCGGTTCCGCGCGATGGCTCGAGGGCGACAGAGCAATCATCCAGATGTCCCTCCGAATGAAGAGTAACGACCACTTCTGGTGGACGTTCTTCCACGAAGCCGCTCATATAACGCTTCATAAGGGACGAGCGTTCGCTGATGATAAGGGCGGCGAGGGCGACGGAGTAGAGAACGAAGCTGATTCCTGGGCCGAAGAAAAGCTAGTGGGTAGAGCTAAGTTCGCAGCTTTTAAGAAAACTAATCCGCGATCTGAGCTGGCAGTAAAGGCATTCGCCCAACAAGTTGAGATCCACCCCGGCATAGTGGTTGGAATGCTTCAACACTGTGGCGCTATCCCTTACCGCAATTTGAACGGGCTTAAGGTGAAATTTGAGTGGGCCGAATAATCCGTGGCCCGATCATAAGAGTTCACCTGCGAGCGCGAGCCCAGTCGACAAAGAGCGACGACAAGGGGAAATTTAGGTTTAGTCGAATATTGCCAAGCCAGGTTCGATACTCTTCCGCCGGCAAGCACGCTGCAGAATATAAGAAGGCGGGCTGCAGCCACGGTGTTAGTTCGTGAATACGAGCCTTACGCTGACGAAAGTAGTGAATTTCGCCTAACCTTGCTCTAATTCGAAACAAGGCACGTTGATCCAGCGTATGATTCAAAACTTCCAGTCGACGCGCTTGCACTGCTCCTATGTCTATAACGCCTCTAACAAATAACTCTAGAAGCCATGCCCTGGTGACGTGAAGGTGACGAATTGCCGGGCTCAGGATCAGATCTACGATAGATGTTTCCATATCCTGGAACGATATCTGACCGTCCACCTTCAGCTCCTCCATGAGTAAGATAAGCTCCTTTGCGAAGGGAATCAGACGATCGTAGTTGTCACGGATGAATTGGACAGACGCCGGATCTCTGGTCAACTTCATAGCTCTGAGGAGCACGCGGATCATGCCAAGATCCCAGAACTCCTTTTCAATCTCTTCGGAGATCGTTGCGACAAGGTCAATGTTAGCCAGCTGGGCTAAAGGCTCCGTGCTGTCTTCCGACTCGTAAATCGTATAAAGGAGGTGTTCCACTGCTGATGCCTCTGCTTGATCTGCATCTTCACCACTCAATAATTGAAGATCTTCACGATAGGTTTGAAAGGGAATTACACGAGTTTTAGATGTAGCTAATGAGAGCCCTTCGCCGGCCCACAAGCTGTCCGCGAGGAATGCCAACGCATCATACGGATCTTGCCCCGTCCGGATGAAAATGCGGAAATCATCGACATACCGTGAAACCAGATACCCTTCGCCGACCAGTGCTCTATCGATGTCTACAAGGGCTAGTTCCGCAAGGAGCCTTGAAGCATTTCCGCCTACCGGTATCCCAAATGACTGCCTTGCTCGGATGTCACGAAGAAACGCCATGATCATTCGTGTTTCTGTTGTTTCTCCCGCAGCTTCTCTCAAATTGTTTTCCAGACGGTGGTGGTAAATCCTTTGATAGAAATCGGAGATGTCAGCCTCGATTACGCAAGTGAAGTCGCCTTCTTCAGCAAATTGAACCTGGCCAAATTGCGTCCATAGCCAATTGCTGTAACGGCAATCATCCGCGAACATTTTGAAGTTGTCGCCAGGTTGGTATCTATACGAGAAACCTGGTCGCGCATCCGCAGGGCCGCGCGCAGTTTCAATTTGCGCGCCAATAGATGCTGTAGCCGCGAGCAGGAAGATTGCGTCTGTTGGATATAGCTGATGCGCCACGCGAAAGCCATGACGGCTCTTAGGAACGAGCGAATCGAGAGAACTGAGGGGTCTAAAGGTCACTGTGTTCTCGGCCGCGAGAGCATCGACTATCTCATCTTTCCTCTCACGCAAAAAATCAAACTCGAAAGGATATGGAAAGATGTCGGTGTCACCGTGTGTGGTGATGTGCTCAAGGCTCCAAAGCAGTGCCTGGCGGTCGAGATGCGGCATTGAAGATTGCTCCACGAAGTTGCCAAGCTTTGGCACAGAGCAGATTAAGTTGTAAAGATTTAGCGAAGATAGTGACTATGCGTGCCGAGGGTGTGGCCCTCAGCAGCTTCTGCATCGCAGCCTAAAATTCAGATGAAACAGGACGAAGCAGAAAACCTCGATGGCTCAAAGCGTTATGGCGGAGAGGGTGGGATTTGAACCCACGATACCCTTGCAGGTATGCCGCATTTCGAGTGCGGTGCATTCGACCACTCTGCCACCTCTCCGCGGTCTCGGTCGGCGCTTGTTC
>Ga0102590_1001041_pt1 | contig 46624 bp, 49 predicted proteins | sample AraplaMF_Col_mMF_FD_76859 | JGI IMG/M metagenome (GOLD analysis project Ga0102590, IMG submission 76859) | Arabidopsis root microbial communities from the University of North Carolina, USA - plate scrape MF_Col_mMF | ecosystem: Host-associated > Plants > Roots > Endosphere | place: USA... | reverse complement strand
CCAGGGACCTCGGCAAGTGGATCGCTGATGGCACGGCCTTCCCCTCGACCATGGTCGACCGCATCGTGCCGGAAACAACCGATGCCGACCGCGACGCGGTGTCGTCCGCGCTCGGCCTGCGCGACGCCTGGCCCGTGATGACCGAGCCGTTCACGCAATGGGTCATCGAGGATCGTTTTACGGCGGGCCGGCCCGATCTCGCCGCAGCCGGCGTCGAACTCGTCACCGACGTCAAGCCGTTCGAACTGATGAAGCTGCGGCTGCTCAATGCCAGCCATTCCGCGCTGGCCTATCTCGGCTATCTCGCCGGATACGAGACCATCGCCGACACCATGGTCGATCCGCATTTCGCACGCCTCGCCGCGCAAGTGATGGAAGAGGCCGCGGTGACCCTGACGATGCCATCAGGCACTGATCTTTCCGCCTATCGCGCCTCGCTGCTCAAGCGCTTCGCCAATCCGGCGCTGCATCACCGCACCTGGCAGATCGCGATGGATGGCTCGCAGAAGCTGCCGCAGCGCCTGCTCGGCGCGATGCAGGACCGCCTTGCCAAAAACCTGCCGATCGCAACGCATGCGCTCGCGGTCGCCGGCTGGATGCGCTACGTCACCGCGCTCGACGAGCAGGGCCGCGCCATCGACGTGCGCGATCCGCTCGCCGGCGAGTTCGCGGCGCTGGCGCGCGAAGCAGGCCCCGTCGCTGAACGACTGGCGCCCGCACTGCTCGGCGTCGAAAAAGTATTCGGACCACTGGGCGCCGAGCCGCGCCTGCGCGAGGCCGTCACCACGTCGCTCGGCCAGCTCTATGCAAAGGGTGCGCGGCAAGCGGTGGAGGCGCTCGTCTCGGCGTGACTACAAAGCAGGCAGCCATGCTGCACTGCGGTCAAAACGAACGCAAAATCGAACGGAAGTCGCGCTTGATTTTTGCCTGTCATTGCCTCACCCGGGAGCCATGGCAAACGACAGCAAGGTCATCGCCGCGAACGCGGCCTTTTACGCCGCCTTTTCGAGGGGCGACTTCGACGGCATGGAACAGATGTGGGCGGATGACGACGCCATTTCCTGCATCCATCCCGGCTGGCCGGCGATCATCGGCCGCGCCACCGTGATCGGAAGCTGGCGCGATATCCTGCAAAATCCGGAGCGGCCGCAGATCGTTTGTGCCGAACCGCAGGCCATCGTCGACGGCGACAGCGCCCGTGTGCTCTGCATCGAGATCGTCGACGGCACCGCCTTGGCCGCCGCGAACCATTTTCGCCGCGTTGGCGACGGCTGGCGCCTGGTTCACCACCAGTCGAGCCCGATTGCGCAGATTGTCGAGCAGGCTGAAGACGGTAGAACAAGTCACCGCGTCCACTGACCGCCGCAGGCCCGGCGGCACGTTCTACTGTGCATGGGGTTGTTTTTCGCTTTTTGTCTGGAGCGCGAGTTCCGACAGATCATTCAGCACCACTCGCGCCTCGCTGAAATCATCGTCCCGGAAGAACATGCTGCGGGTGATGAGCACCGGAATGTTCGCGCCTGAGGCCGCGATCAGGCCATTGGCGGAATCCTCGATCGCGATGCAGTCTCGTGCATCCAGCTTCAGCCGCGCCAGCACTTCGAGATAGACGTCCGGCGCCGGCTTCTTGTGGCGGACATCATCGCCGGCAACAATCGCATCGAAATCCGCGGCCCAGCTGCTCCCCAGCGCCCGCGCCAGCAGCGCATCGATGTTGCCGTGCGACGTCGTGGTCGCAATCGCAAGCCGCTGGCCGCGCGCCTTCGCGGCTGTGAGGAGATCCGTCACGCCGGGCCGCAACGGACAGCAGCCGGTCTCGATCAGCTCGGCATAACGCGCAGTCTTGACGCGATGGAGCGCGGCGACGTCCGCGTCCGACAATGGCAAGTCGATCCGCAGCCTGTACTGGTAGGCGCGGATGCGCTCCTTGCCGCCGGTGACCCGCAGCAGCTCCCTGTAGATCGCACGGTCCCAGTGCCAATCGAGGCCGTGGCGGATGAACGCTTCGTTGAAGGCCTGCCGATGAAGTTCCTCGGTTTCCGCCAGGGTGCCGTCGACATCGAAGATCAAGGCGGCAGCGCGCCGGATCAGCTCTGCGGCGCCGGACCGCGCAATGGTGGCCGCTCCGGCCTGCATGATCGACGCTCCGCCCATGACGTCCCTGTGACGGGCGACCATCGCCTGCGCTCGCGGGCGAGTAAAATCGCAATATCTTTTGCCAGACCCAAAAATCCCTTATGAGCGGAAGCGCGCGGTGATGCGGTCGGAACCTTCATCGGCACGGGAGACACATGCGGCTGTTCATCCTTGGCCTTGGCTATAGTGCCCGGCACTTCGTCGGCAAGTCCGGCGGCACCTTCTCGCACGTCGCCGGCACGGTGCGCGATCCCGCCGGGCGGGACGAGCTTTCCGGCATTGAGCTGCATGCCTTTTCCGGCGCCCCCACGCGCGACACGACGGAACACGTCCGCAATGCCGACGTCCTTGTCGTGTCGATCCCGCCCGGCAGCACGGGCGATCCTGCCATTGCGGCGTTCGGCGACGTCTTGGCGGCTGGCCGCCGCAAGGTCATCTATCTCTCGACCATCGGCGTCTATGGCGATCACGCCGGCGGATGGGTCGACGAGAGCACGCCGCCCCAGGCCGCGCTCGACCGCACGCGGATGCGGCTGACGGCCGAGCAGGCCTGGACCGACACGACGCGTGGCGATGCCGCGATCCTGCGGCTCGCGGGCATCTACGGCCCCGGCCGCAACGCGCTGGCGACGCTGCGCGCCGGCACGGCCCGGCGCATCATCAAGCCCGGCCAGGTCTTCAACCGCATCCATGTCGACGACATCGCGAGCGCGATCATGGCGGCGATACGCTATCAGAGCGGCGGCACGTGGAACGTCTGCGACGATGAGCCAGCGCCGCCCCAGGACGTGATCACCTACGCCGCGAGACTCATCGGCATCGCCCCGCCGGAAGAAGAAGCGTTCGCGACGGCCGAGATGTCGGCAATGGCGCGTAGCTTCTATTCCAGCAGCGCCCGCGTCTCCAACGCGAAATTGAAGAACGAGCTCGGCGTCACGCTCGACTACCCGACCTATCGGCATGGTCTCGACGCGCTGTTGCGCGCCGGAGAGTGACGATAGGGTTCCGGCATCTCCGGCGCGTCCCAGACATGCCCTGCCCGCGCTTGACTTCGTTCCGGCGCAGACGTGATCTAGGCATCGCGCGAGCCACTCGCATAACGAGCTCGCCTTGGGAGGACGCAATGAACAAGACGATCGTCATGATCGCGGCGGCGGCTGCCGCCATCACGCTCGGGACAGCGCGCGCCGCGCCGCTGCCCGAAATCACCCCCGACGAGGCCGGTTTCTCGAAGCAGGGTCTCACCCGGCTCGACGATTTCTTCGCCCGCGAGATCGCCGCCAAGCGCGTTCCCGGCGGAGTCGTCGCGGTGGCGCGCGACGGCAAGCTCGTCCACTACAAGGCCTACGGCATGCTCGATCCGGACAAGGGCACACCGATGCCCGTCGACGCGATCTTCGCGCTGGCCTCAATGACCAAGCCGATGGCGGCAGTTGCCGGCCTCACTCTGATGGAGAAAGGCCGGCTGCCGCTCCAGGCCAAGCTCTCCGACTACTATCCGGGCTTCGCCGACATGAAGGTCGGCGTGACCCAGGCTGACGGTTCGCTCAAGCTCGAGCCGCAGGCCTCGCCGATCTTCATCCACGATCTCTACCGGCATACGTCCGGATTGATGTATGGCGGTCGCCCGGACAGCTCCAGCCCGGTGGCCCGGCAATATCCCGACGGCGTCGCGCCCGCGGTTGAAGGCGACACCCAGGCTTTCATCGACCGCATCACGAAACTGCCGCTGGCGCATCAGCCGTCGACAGAGTTCGAGTACGGTTTTTCGATCGACGTCCTCGGAGCCGTGGTCGAGAAGGTGAGCGAGCAGCGGCTCGGCGAGTATCTCGCCGCCAATGTCTGGCAGCCACTTGGCATGAAGGACGCGACCTTCCATCCGAGCGACGCGCAACGGCCGCGGCTCGCCCGCCCGTTTGCCAACGATCCGCTGACCGGCAAGCCGCAAGCCATCAAGCTGCTGGACACGCCGACCAGGTTCGATTGCGGCGGCGCCTGTTCGTTTGCGACGGTCGGCGACTACATCCGCTTCGGACAGATGCTGCTCAACGGCGGCGAGCTCGACGGCCAGCGCATCCTCTCGCCGAAGACCGTGCATCACATGACGACCAACCACCTAGGTCCCGAGATCAAGAACAACGTGGCAACCATCGAGCCGCATCGCGCCGGCTTCGGCTTTGGGCTGTCGGTCGCGGTCCGCACCAGCGAAGGCCTGTCGTCAGTTCCCGGCAATCCCGGCGAGTTCACCTGGAATGGTGCGTTCGGAACGCAGTTCTTCTGCGATCCGAAGGAACGTCTCGTGGTGGTGGTGGGAACCGCGGCGCCGGGCGAGCTGCGCAAATACTATCGCGAACAGGTCCAGGACATCGTCTACGGCGCGATGGTGAAGTGAGAGCGCCCTGAAATGAAGAGGGCGGCCGCTCAGGCCGCCCTGCGAAATCCGGCGTCAGCTCAGGACGCCGTACTTCTTGAACCAGGCCTCCGCCTGCTTCCAGGCATCTTCCGCCGCATCCTTGCGGTAGCTGCCGCGGTAGTCGGCATGGAAGCCGTGCGGCGCTTCCGGATAGATCTTGAATTCGGCCGTCTTCTTGTTCTCGGCGAGCGCCGCTTTCATCTGCTCGACCTGGGCGACGGGAATGCCGGTGTCGGCGCCGCCATAGAGACCGAGCACCGGGGCCTTCATTTCGGGAGCCAGTTGCATCGGGCTCTTCGGCCACAGCGGATTGGCGGGGTCGACCACCGTGCCGTAGAAGGCGACGCCCGCCTTGAGCGCGCCGCTATGGGCGGCATATTCCCAGACGGTTCGCCCGCCGCGGCAGAAGCCGATGATGCCGAGCCTGGCGGTGTCGCCGCCTTGCGATCCTGCCCAGGCCGCGGTCGCGTCGAGGTCGGACAGCAGCTCGGCGTCCGGCTTGGCATTGACGACCGGCAGCAGATCCTTGATCTCACTGACTTTGGTGAGATCGAGGCCCTTGCGGAAGTAATAGTCGGGCGCGATCGCGAATGCACCGAGCTTGGCCAGGCGCCGCGTCACGTCCTTGATGTATTCGTGCAGGCCGAAGATCTCCATCGCCACGATGATCACGGGCGCCTTGGTGTTGCCGGCCGGGCGGGCGAAGTAGACGGGCATCTCTTCGGAGCCGACCTTGATCTTGGCCTCGCCAGCCTGGAGGCCGCTGGTGTCGGTCGCGATCGCCTCGGCGCGGACCGGCCCGGCCGCGAGCGTGTAGCCGGCGGCAACGGCCGCGGTGGCGCTCATGAATCCGCGGCGCGAGACCGGGGCGACTTTCGTCAGCCCGACGGCGTCGGATGTCATGGTGGTTTCAATGCTCATCGGTCTATCCTTCCTGATGCCTGGCCCTGTTCCTTCAGGCGACGCATTCGCCAATAATTGCAGGTCAAACGCAAATCACCAGCCTGCGAGCGCATGCCCTGACGATCGAAGCAAGCCCGAGCCGGTCGGCGAACGGCGATCCGAAGCCGGTTGCCGACGGGCGGTGCGATACCCGGGATCGGTGAGGCATGTCGGTCCTCATTGCCTGGACCGATCATGCTTTGGATTTAACCGTCCAGGCACATCGCAGCGCAACATCCATTAACCGAAAATGGCGGTTCTCCCGTCGTCATTCTCGTAACCCGAGTTGCGGGCACCTCACTCGTCCGCGCGGTTTGAAGCATCATGCAGCAACAAATGGGCTCCGCAGTGGCTGCTACGACACATCATGTTGCTCGGATACCGCGCGCTATCGAAATCTGGCGCACGTCCCCCGGTCATTTGACTGAAATTTTCAGAAGAGTTGAGCCGTCCAATTTACTCGAACTTTCTTTGTGACGCTCTAGTTCCACATCCGAACCTTTGATCTCCAGAACGGAGAAGCGTCTTCCAAGCGCGGCCAGTCGTCCCGTTTCGAGTGAAGCATCGCTCGACAGCTTCATTCTCGCCCGCCCGGATTGCACGACCAAAGACCCAATTGAATATGGCTTTATCCGGTCCGGACTTGAGATGATTTTGGCTCGCGAATCGATTGAATTATTGGGGCAGATGGCCCGCATCCTGTGGTTCGAAGGCACCAAGCACGGCCTGCGCGACCGCGAATGGATGGCCCTGCGCTTCCTCTCCCGCGCCAACCGTTTCTCGCGGACGCCCTCGGCGCTCGCGAGCTATGTCGGCACCACACGCGGCACCGCCTCTTTCATCATCGGCGAACTCGAACGGCTCGGATATCTCGAGCGCAAGCGCTCCGCCACGGACAAGCGCTCGGTGTTGCTCAGCGTCACGCAACAGGGCAAGAAGTTCCTGATGCGCGACCCCGTCAACGTGCTCGTCGAGGCGATCGCCGTTCTCGACGACGATGGCAAGATCCGCTTTCGCGACACGCTCCGGCACGTGCTGGATCAGTCGGACGCGGCGGAGCAACGGCACCATACCGACGTTTGCAAGCGATGCATCTTCCTGCGCGAAGATCGCACCGCTGCGGACGGCAAGGCGACGATCGAGTTCAGCTGCCGCCTGTTCCGCGCACCGATCGCGGAGCCGGAAATCGACCTGCTATGCACCAGCTTCGAGCATCACCGCCAATAGAAGGCTCCGCTCGTCAGGGCGCTGCCTTGCGTGACGAATAGATGACGCCGCCGCTGGCTTCCACCACCAGACGGCCGTTCTCGCTCCTGATCTCCTCGATGCGGCCAAGGCCGGGCACCTGCTGTCCCAACACGGCCTCTATGACGCCGTTCGGACTTTGGAGGATCGCAATCCCCTCATAGGCCTGGCGAACCGACCAGCCCTTGATCACCTTGCGCGGCGCCGTCATGCGCTCGGACGGAGCCACCGAACCGGTGATCTCGGGCGCGGTGACCGAGGCCATCACCGGCATCGGCTGCTGCGGTTGTGAGGCCACGGGCGTCGGAGCCTGGGCCTGCGCCTGCGCGAGCTTGTCGAGCTTCACCGTCGAGGACGAGCTCACTCGTTCGATACGATCCAGGTTCTCGGCGAAACGGCCAAACCGGTCGTTGGTCGCCTTGCTCGATTGATCGACCGCGGTGCGCAGTCCGTCGAGATTTTCGGACACGCCCGACACTTGCTTGCGCAGTTGCGCGACGGTCTCGCGCAGATTCCTTATCTCCGTATTGGCCGCGACGTTGTTCTGGGCGGGTTGCATGGTGAGATACGCGATCACGCCGGTGCACGCGCAGACAACGAGAACAGCGGCCACCGCCAATGTCGCGAGCGGCGCGACCCAAGTCGGACGGGGCGGCGGCGGCTTGGCCACGATCGTCGCGGGCTTCAGCACGACCGGCGCAGGCTTGGGTATCGCCATCTTGTCGAGGCGCGCCTTGGCACGAATACGCTTCAGACCCTCGAGCGCTTCCTTCGCCAGGGTTTCATCGCTCGCCGCAGCCGACGCTCGCTTCGAGCTCGCAGCAGGCTTGGTCGCTCGCGCCGCAGTGTCCTTGTTGTCGCGCGCTTCCGGAGCCGGCTTCGCTGCCGCGGAAACATCAGCGGTCTCGCCGGGACGAGCTTGTCCATCGGACAACATATGAAAATGCTCCGTTCGGTTCGGTCTATCGAACAGTGAAGCTAGTTGCCGAAGCTTGCCTGAAACGTGCGCAACGAAAACCTTTCATCACGCGCAACGCGACGCGACATGAGTCCAATGCGTCATGCACGTGGTGATAGTGCGACTCGAAAGACACACACTCGCCAAGATTTCGCCAAGCTGTAGTCGCTACTCCGTACATGAGTCGAATTGTCGCATGTGGATAAACAGACTCGATCGTCAATTCGGGGTTGAAAACCCCTCCATGCACGTCACCCGCGGCACAACGCAAAATGGCTGTGATTATACGGAGATGCGGAACTTTACGACCGTCAAGGTGCAAAACTAGTTCAAATTTGAAATCAACTGATGCGATTGAATATACAAAGAAACAACCCGAAACGAATCAACAGCATCAAACACACATAGCAATCGCTTTGTTGCGCGTGCTTGATCGGAAATCGGCAATTGTTACGGTCCTACTCAAGTGATTCTCGCCAGTTGGCGAGGGGATCGGCAGAGTTCAGTAGCGTTCGAATAAGCAACTTGGCGCAACTGTTCTAGGTCGCTGTCTCAATCCGCTCCGCGAGGTGATCCGTAAGACCCCCGCCGAGCCTCACAGTAAGCGTTCAGTATCGAGTCGAAGTAGCAGGCCTGCGCACGCAGGCACTGAATGCGTAGGGCTGCCCGCGAATATCGAAGCCACAATATCGGTGCGCGGGAATGGAATGTCGTCAAACAGCATCGTTGCCGAGCCGGGGCATCACAACAACCAGCCGGCCGCAACAAGTGCGAAACAGGGGCGAAGACTGATGTATATTATCGTTGATGATCGCGAGAGCGTCACGAACAGCTACGTTGCAGGGCTTGTTCGCGAAGGCGTATCGTCGATCGGATTCTCCTCCGGAGAATTCTGGGAATGGCTGCAATCTGCGAGTGAATCGGATCTGGCAGCGGTCGACGCCTTCCTCCTCGGGGATTGCGATTCCCGCGGAAGCCTGCCGAGGGCGATGCGCAAGCGCTCTTCGGCCCCCATCATCGCCATGAGCAGCCAGAAAATGCTCAAAAACACGCTTGAGCTGTTCGAATCGGGCGTCGACGATGTCGTGCACGTGCCGATTCACCTGCGCGAGATCCTCGCCCGAACGGCCGCGATCGCGCGCCGCCGGGTGGGAGAGCTACCGAGGCCCTGCGAGACCAGGATCCAGGTCTTCTTCAACGGACGTGACCCCGAGATCGCGGGCCACGCCCTCACCCTGCCCCGCCGCGAACTGCGCATTCTCGAATATATGGTCAGCAACCACGGCAAGTGGATCACCAAGACCCAGATCTTCAACGCGGTCTACGGCATCTTCGAGTCGACCTTCGACGAGAGCGTGATCGAGAGCCACGTCAGCAAGCTGCGCAAGAAACTCCGCGACCGCCTCGGCTTCGATGCGATCGTGGCCCGACGCTACGTCGGATACCGCATCAACATCCCGGCTGGCGAGACCATCGACGTGCCGATGCAGGACCTCGACGAAGTCGGCCTGCTCCTGAACAGGGCGCATGCCGCCCCGGCGGCGTACCCGGCCGGAAACTGACGCGGCGGGACACCGACACGAACTGACGACAACGGCCTCTGCGGAGTACCCTTCGCAGAGGCCGTTGCACGTTCAGCGGCGGACACGGCAAAACACGGCTACCGCCCCGTCGCGGCAGCCGCCATGGCTCCAGAGACTCGTCCTGACGCGTCTTGAAGCGAACCGGTATCCGCCTCGCTCGAAGCGCTTCAGGGCTTCTGCTGGAATTCTTCCTTCGAAACGTAGTTGAAGTCCTCGATCAGAACGTCCTGGACGACGTCGGCCTGCATCCGCTCGTTCACGCGCTGCTTGATGGCAGTCGTGAGGATGGAGAGGTCGTAGCGGGCGAGCTTCCTGAAATCGAGACGATCGTCAGCATAGATCCTGCGGAAGGCCTCGTCGACGACGAACGGTTCCGGCGGAACGCTGAGCTGGTGCATGGTCCGCGCCTCGACGGTGTAGACGAAGCGCGCCACGATATAACCCTGCACACCGCCGCCCTCGACCATGGGCACGCTCAGCGCGCGTGTTTTCTGGTACTGAAGTCCGTCGAGAAATTCGTCCTTTGCCGGCAGCAGGGTGCCGTTTTCCTTCCAATAGGCCACGCCATAGCTCGTGCCCGCGGTGAGGATGCATACCCAGAGCCCGGCCAGCACGAGTCTGATCATTTTCCGTCCTGCGTTGTACGGCCCGTGTAGGTACCATCCGATTCGGCGTCCTTGATCGCCCTGACGATGATGGTCGCGACCTCGCGCACCGCATCGTAATGCATTTCGAGGATGGAACGATTTCGCTCGAGCTTCTCGCGCAGCCGCTGTATCTCCTCGGTGATCTCGACCTCGCTGCCGAGATGCATCCGCGCCCGCATCAGGCGGACGAATTCGAGCATGCTGCGGCTCTTCCGCGCGCTGAAATCGTCGAAATCGACCTTCTTGCCCGTCGCGAGCGCGGCCGTCTCCTCCTCGACGATGCTCTCGAGCCGGCGGATCGCAGCGAGCAGGCCGCGCATCTCGTCGGATCTCGTCCCGTCGGCGACATCGATCTCCGCCTCGTTGCCGACATTCGGCAGCAGCACGGGCAACAACGCATCACTCGATGCGGCCTCCGGCGTCATCGCCTCGGTATCCCCGACCAGCTGCTCCATCACCACGGCCGCCGCGCCTTCTTGTGCCTGCATTGAAAATTCACCCCTCAACTTCTGTCGCCCATTTCCGGATCATGATCCGACCTTGCCCGTAACGTCCGGACCCGCCGGATGCGCAGCGGCGAGCTGCTTGGCAATGCCGATGCCCTTGCCCTTCGCGAGCTGAGCACCAAGCTGTTCCGCCAGCATCGACTTCCAGACGCCGCCGGCCGTGCCCTTGCCGAAGACCTCCTCCGATTCTTTCGGCAGCATGGTCTCGACGAAAGTCTGCAGGATGAACGCCTCGAACTTCCGGTACACCTCTCCGGACGCCGGTGCCTTGATCACCTGCACAGGCGGCCCGTTGACCGCACCCGACTGCGCTTCGGCAAGCTTCGCCGCGGCTTGATCGCCGGTCGCTGCCTTGGCTTTACCGACCTCGGCATCCATCGTGGCGGCGAAATCGGTGTCGGCTGATTTCAGCGCATCGAGCTTCGCAGTCGCTGCGCGCTGCGTCACGGGATCGGCGGCATCGAGGACGTCGAGGACGAGGTCGGGCGTCGCTGTCACGATCATGTCTTTTTCCGGTTGGCTGGCCGCAGCGTCCACTCGCGCACGGCAGGGCTTATTCCCGTCATCTCCTCGAGCGAGCGCTTCTCCGCGTCGCGAAGCTTGTCGGCGAGCGCCGCCTTCGCGACCTGCTCGAGCTGTTTCACACGACGGCTCTCCGAGCGGACCTGGTCGAGCTGCTGCGATGCCTGCGCCTGAACCGCGCGCGCACCAACGCTCGTCCTATTCAGGCGGCGTGCGATCGATTCGCTCGACGAGCCCGCCGGCGGATTCCCCTCGTTCAGCGTACCGACCAGCCATTCCTGCTCGTCCTGCAAGCTGCGCTCCTGCTGCCGCAATTGCGCCAGCTGCCACTCGGACAGCCGGAGCTGGAGCTTCACGAGCGAGACCATCCGGCCGAGCTTGTCCGCGCGCGACGTCATGGCCGTCACTCCGCCAGCCACGACGAGACGCCGAGCATGAATTGCGTCAATAGCTCGTCGCTGGTGAGGTAGAGCAGCAGGAATCCACCAAACAGCACGAAGGGCACCGAGATGAAATAGACCGGAATTGCCGGCGTCAGCTTGTTGATCAGGCCGACCGCCAGGTTGACGATGACCGAGTAGACGATGAAGGGGCTGGTGATGCGCAGCGTCAGAACGAACGCCTCCGACAGGCGACTGACGAGCAGATCGAGAGCCATGCTTCCGCCGAGCCTGCTGCCTGGATGCCAGACGTCGTAGGAGTTCATCAGCCCCCGCAGAACCTGCCAATGCTGGTCGGTGATGAAGAACAGGGTGGTGACGGACGCCATGATCAGCGGCACCAGGGCCGGCGCCGGATCGGTGTCGCCGACCGGCGTGCCCGGGATGTTGCTCAGCCCGATCGCGCTCGCCATCACCGTCGCCATGGTCTGGAGCGCGAGGAAGAACACACGCCCGCCAAGTCCGATGACGCTACCGACCACGATTTCGGAGCAGATCAGGAGCGCGAGCGTCAGCGGCGCGGCGTTGTCCGTGAGAGGTTTCAGGATTGCGATCAGGATCGGCGTCAGCGCGAACGTGGTGACGAGCGCGACGAACAGGCGGATCTGGGCCGGAACATTGACGCTGGAATAGCCGGGCACAAGCATCAGGCAGGCGCCGATGCGACAGAACACGATGAACGTCACCAGCACGCTGTCGGCAAGGCCGCTGATCACGATATCGCTCCGAGAGCTCTGATCTCGGCGCTGCGCGCGACCTCGACATGCGACAGGATCGGCAAGGTCGGAAACACCCGCTCCAGGATCATCCGGACATAGGGGCGGGCTTCGGGCGTCACCGCCAGAACCACACTGGTGCCGTTCTCGGTAAACTTGCGGATCGCAGCACTGGCCTCGGTCGCGAACTGTTCGATCAGGCGCGGATCGGCGTCGAATTCGACGACGTCGCCCTTGGCGTCGCGCTTCAAGCTCTGGTGGAACGCCAGGTCCCAGCGGTTGCCGAGACGGATGACGTTCAGCACGCCGTTGTCGGAGAGATCGCCGCAGATCTGCTGCGCAAGACGCGTCCGCACATGCTCTGCGACCTGCTCGGAGCGCCGCACATGGGGCGCGATCTCGGCAATGGCCTCGAGGATCAGATGAAGGTTGCGGATCGACACGCGTTCGGCCAGCAAGATCTTCAGGATCGCCAGCAGGCCGGAATAGGAGATCTGCGAGGGGCAGAGATCCTCGATCAGGCGCTTGTATTCGGGATCGAGCCGGTCGAGCAGCCCGCGCATATCCTTGTAGGACAATAGCTGCGAGAGGTTCGCCCTGATCACTTCGCTGAGATGCGTGAGCAGCACTGACAGATTGTCGACCGGCTTGCAGCCCTGACGCTTGACTTCGTCGGTGAAGGCCTCCGCGACCCAAAGCGCCTTCATGCCGAAGGCGGGCTCGATCACCTCTTCGCCCGGCACGTCGGGCTTGCCGTCCTTGTCGACGAGCACCAGCACCTCGCCCAGCCGCAGTTCGCCATGGGCGATGCGCGTGTCGTGGATCCGGATCTGATATCCCTTGGGATCCATCGACAGATTGTCGGTCAGCTTGATCTCGGGAATGACAAAGCCGTACTGCTTGGCGAACTTCTTGCGGATCTTGCTGACCCGATGCGCAAGCTCGTTACGCGAGCCCAGGAGATGGACGGAAAGATGACCGCCGAGCGCCAGTTCGATTTCCGCGGTCTTGAGCGATTCCTTGACCGATTCCTTTGCATCGGCCTGGGCGCGCTCGTCGGCCTTGCGCGCATGCTCCTTCTTCTCTCGCGCCGCCTGCCGCCTCGGCAGCGAGTAACCGACGAAGGCCATGACGCCGCCCAGCAGCACGAAGGGCGCCATCGGCAGCCCTGGCATCAAGGCGAGCACGAACATCATCAACGACGCCGCCGACACCGCGCGCGGATAGCCGCCGAGCTGCCGCAGCACGGCCTGCTCCGCCGAACCCCTTGTGCCGCCCTTTGAGACCAGAAGGCCCGCCGATAGCGACACGATCAGTGCCGGCATCTGCGTTACGAGACCGTCGCCGACGGAGAGTTTGGTGTAGACGTCGGCGGCGCGCGACAGCGTCAGACCGTGATGCGTGACGCCGATGATGATGCCGCCAAAGATGTTGATCGCGGTGATGATCAGGCCGGCGATGGCATCGCCACGGACGAATTTCGAGGCACCGTCCATCGCGCCGAAAAAGGAGCTTTCCTCTTCGAGCTCGCGACGCCGGCGCTGGGCTTCCTTGTCGTCGATCAGGCCCGCGGACAGGTCCGCGTCGATCGCCATCTGCTTGCCGGGAATGGCATCCAGGGTGAAGCGGGCGCCGACTTCGGCGATACGCGTCGCACCCTTGGTGATCACGACGAAGTTCACCGTGACCAGGATCGCGAAGATGATCAGACCGATGACGAAGTCGCCGCCCATGACGAACTTCGAGAAGCCGGCAACGACATGGCCCGCGGCGGTTTCGCCCTCCCCGCCGCGCGACAGGATCAGGCGGGTCGTCGCGACGTTGAGCGCTAGACGCAGGATCGTTGCGATCAGCAGCACGGTCGGAAAGGCGGAGAAATCGAGCGGCCGCTGAATCCACAACGCGACCATCAGGATCAGCGCCGAAAGCGCGATCGAGATCGCGAGGCCGAGATCGATCAGGATCGGCGGTATGGGCAGGAACAAGATCGTGAGCATGGCCACGATCCCGCCGGCGAAAAAGGCATCCGCCCCGAAGCGGCGCGGGCTTGGCAGGCTAGCAGCTAACGTATCGGCCATGGTTCACCGGCAGAGGGTCCGGCCCGCAATCTGCCGTGCAAAGCTTACGCGAGGGTGGTGGCCGATGACCCCTGGGATCAGAAGCCGCGCTCGATATGCGAATAGACCATCTCGGTGAAGGTCGAGAGATGCGCACCGATGAAGGAGCCGGAGATGGCCACGACCACGAGAATGACGATGATCTTCGGGACGAAGGTCAGCGTCACCTCCTGAATTTGGGTAAGGGCCTGGATCAGCGCAATGAGGGTGCCGACCAGCATCGCCGCTCCGACCGCGGGGCCGGAGGCGACGATGATGGTCCAGATCGCAGCCTGGACGATGTCGAGGGCGTCCCTCTCGTTCATGACTGGCTGATCGTGAGCCCGGGCCCGACCGCCACCTTCGTGCCGTCCTGAAGGGTCGCGACGGAGCCGTCACTGTTGATGGAGATCGAAACGACCTTGCCGGAGAAGGTTTTCCCGGTCGAGTCGGTGAAGCTGACCGTCTTTCCGATCAGCCCGTCGGCCTGCGACAGCGATTGCGATGAAAGCAGCGCATCCAGCTTGGTATTGGTCTGCATCGCCTGCTCGACCGTCGAGAGCTGGGCGAACTGGCTCATATATTGCGACGTATCCATCGGATTGGTCGGATCCTGGTTCTTCATCTCGGCGACGAGGAGCTGAAGAAACGTATTGTAATCGACGGTGTTGGTCGCCGTGGTCGTGGTGGAGCCGGTCGGACTGGACTTGTTGGTGCTATCGGTTGCGCTGGTGACGTTCATATTGCCTCTCCGCTGTCAGGCAGCCTCGAATGGGGTTTCGGTGGTGGCACGGGCCAGATCGGCCAGGATTGCCTCCTCAACCGGAAACAGCGCCCGGATCCTCTTGAGCGCGTCGAAATACCGGGTCGTCTTGACCAGCTCGTCGATCGCGGCGAGCCCGTCGAGCATCTCGCGGCTCTCGCAAACCGCAAGCAGCGCCGCATGATGTTCGCCATAGAGCGCGGCCGCGGCGACGACGTCCGTCGGATTCATCAGCATGAGCTGGACGATGAAGTAGAGCTGCCGCAGCGCCGTGGTGGCGTCCGAGGCCTGCATGACCTGCCCTTCGAGCAGGAACATCACGTCGTTGACGAGCTCGACGGAGACTTTGCGGTCCACGCGCAACACCGCGCCGTTGATGTAGATGCGTTCGCCGGCCCGCAGGGATATCTTCATTAAAGCGCGTCTCGGATCAGGCGGTTGATTTCGATCAGCTGCACCACGTCGTTCGACCTCTCCTCGCGAAGCCGGTCGGCTTCCTTGACCACCCACAGGCCAATCGAGATGATGTCGGCGCGCAGCTTCTCCGGAAGTCCATTCTCTGGATTTGCGAGATCTTCGATGAAGATCGTCCACAGCCGCCGCACGTAGAGCAGGCTCTCGACCAGGTCCTCGAAGCTGAAGCGCCCCTTCTGGAGCCGCTCGAGCCGATCGATGCCGAGGCTGAGCGCCTGCCGCTCGCGGCCCCGCGCCTCATAGCCGCTATCGTCGACGACCGATCCATAGGCTTCAAACGTCATCAGAACCACTCTGCGCAGGAGACCGAACAATACGACAAAGGTTACGAGCCTTACGAATGGAGCCGAGGCTCAGAGATAGTTGACGAGGCTGATCTGCTGGAGCTGCGAGGTGAGCGCGAGCGCCGTCTTGATCTGGGTCTGTAAGGTATTGACCCGGACCGAGGCCTCGGTCGGGTCGACCGCCTCCATCTTGACGATCTGATTGTTCAGAATGTCCTGCTGAACCTTGAGCTTTTCGGTCGCGCCGGTGACCCGCTGCTGGACCGTGCCGACGCTGCCGCCGAGCGTGGCGAGGTCGGTGATGGCGTTGCCGACGAGGCCGATGGCCTTGTCCACGACGACCTGGAACGTCGCCTGGTCCAGGTTCACGTTCCCGAGATCGGCCATCATGGTGTACGCCTCGGCGAGCTTGCGGAAGCCGGTCTGGTTGGCGCTCACGGACGTATCGGCGATCTCCGTCGTGGAGATACGGCTCTGCATGACCTGGTCGGTGGCCGTTGACCAATTGGTGTTCCAGGCCGGGCTCGCGAACTCGGCATCGAACGTGGTGTCGAGGAAGGTCTGCATCTGGGCCGGGGTGATGGTGCTCACGGCCGGCGACGACTGCGAAAAGCCGAATGCCGCGAGGAAATCCGCATCGACCTGATTTTTGCTGGCCGAGCCCGCGGTGTAGGCCGTGATCGGCGTGTTCTGCGTGTTGATGCCCGAAAAAAGATACGAGCCGTTATAGGAGACGTTCAGCGCGCCGATCAGATCCTGGAGATTGGAGGACGCAGGCGGCAGGATGATCCGCCCGCCGCCGTCGGTGCTGCGGGCCGCGATCAGGTCCTTGAGGAAATCCGTTGCGGTCGAACCGAGCTGGGTGATGCGACTCTGCGTGATGTCCAGGCGTCCGGAGACCAGCTCGTTGGTATCGACGAGCTGATCGGCGAAGCTCAGGTCCGCCCTCAGCGTGACGTCGCTTCCCGTCGTGGCGCCAAGCTGGAGGCCGACATCGGCGAAGCGGCCGGTGGTGGCTTCCTTCGAGGCCTTGGCCAGCGCAGCCTGATTGTTCGTGATCGAGGATCTCAACGACGAAGACAGCATCAAGGTCGAGATGTAGTTGGCGCTCATCATGACTTAGTTCCCCACGGCAGCCAGCAGGCTCTGCAACATCTGGTCGACCGTCGAGATGATCTTCGACGACGCCGAGTAGGTACGCTCGACCTGGAGCATCAAGGACATCTCGTCGTCCATGTTGACGCCGCTGACGTTCGACAGCGCCGCGTTGCTGCGGTCGAGCAGCGTGTTCTGGTAGGTGGCGCTATCGTCCGCGGCCTTGCGCTGGTTTTCGATCCAGCTCGTCGACGACGCCGCGAAGTCGATCAAGCTGCCGCTCGGCTTGCCTTGCGTGGTTGCATCGAACGGCTGCGATGCGTCCATGCCGCCGATGAGCTGCTGAAGCCGCGTCGAGTAGCCGCCGCTGCCGGCAGTGTTGTATTGGTATGCGACGTTGCCGCTGATCGCGCCGTCGCGCAGCAGATTGGGGTTGCCGCCCTGCGCCGGATCGACCGACGCGGCGACACTGATCAGGCCGGCGAGGCCGACCGAGACGGTGGCGCTCGCGGGCATCGCCGGCGCACCCGGATAGGTGAAAAGGCCGGGCACGTCCGGCAGCGCCGAGGCGGTCTGGTCGACCTCCTTGAAGGTTTCGACCAGACCGCGCGCGATCTCGTCGAGCTGGCTCTGATACGTCACCGTGGCGTTGTCGCGCAGCTCGGCGAGACCCGCGAGCTTGCCGGTCTTGATCGGCATCACGGAATTGGCGCCGGTGACCGGGACACCGTCGATATAGACGGCGTTGCCGGTGGTCCCGGGCGAGTAGATGTTGGTCGCAGCGAAGCTGACCGAGCGGGCCTGCTTGTCGAACAGCACGACGCCGCTGTCGGTATAGAGCGCCGCGTCGCCGTTGGCGCGGAGCGTCATCGAGACGCCAACCTCCTGCGACAGCTTCGAGACGATGGTGTCCCGCTGGTCGAGATAATCGGTGACGTCGTCACCGGTGATCGTTCCCTTCACGATCGCGGTGTTGACCTTGTCGAACTGGGTGAGCAGCTGATTGATATTCGCGACCGAGGTCGCCATGTCGGCGTCCGCGCCCTCGCGCACCGTCTGCACGGTCTTGGTAGCCTGGTTGAGCGCCGTCGCCATGTCCTTGGCGGAGGTGACCGCCGCCTGCGCCAGCGTGGTGTTGTCAGGGGCGTTGGCATATTGCTGAAGCGCCTGCTTCAGCTTGTTGAGCTGCGCGGTCGGCGACTGTCCAGTTTCGGGATCATCCACGGTCGAGGCGGATATCGTCTGAAGACCATTCAGGATCGCATCCTGCTTGGCGGACGCAGACGTCGCGATCAAGACGTTGTTGTAGAGACCGGAGCTCGCGGCGCGCTGGATCGCCGCCACGTAGACGCCGGCCCCGGGAAGATTGTCCAGCACCGCGATCTTGCGCGAATAGCCGGCAGCGCTGGCGCCAGCGATGTTGCGCGAGATGGTCGACGACTGGATGCCCGACGCCATGAGCGACGCGCGAGCGGAGTCGAGAGCAGCGGTGAGGGACATGATCTACTCTTGAGCGGGATGAACGTTGAGGGATTCAGCGCTTCAGGTTGACGACAACGTCGAGCAGGTCGGCGCCGGTCTGGAACGATTTCGAGTTGGCGGTGAAGCCGCGCTGCGCCTCGATCATCCCGGTGAGTTCATCCGCTAGGTCGACGTTGGAATCTTCCAGCGAGCCGGACTGAATCGTGCCGAGCCCGCCAGTGCCGGCATTTCCAGCCTGCGCATTGCCGGAGTTCTGGTTGGTCGAATAGACGTTGCCCGGCTCGGGCGTCAGATTGTCAGGGCTCGCGACATCGGCGAGCATGAGCGTATACAGAGTCAGTTGCTGCCCGTTCTTGAGAACTGCGGTCACGTGGCCCGCATCGTCAACATCAACCTTGTCGATGGCGGAAGGCGTGCTGCCGTTGACGGTCGCCTTGAAGCTGAAGTCGGTGCCGACCTGTGTCATGTTCGACAGGTCCATGGTCAACGCCGCACCGCCGGGGACGTTCACTGTGAGGCCCGTCGGGCTCGCCGCAGCCAGCGCGCCTTTTCCGGCCGCCGTGGTGTCGAAGGTGAAAGTGGTGGCGGGGGCAAGCGAGGTGCCCGTCGCGGAATCATAAACCTGGACCTGCCACGTATCCAGACCCGCCGCCGTCGCGGTGTGGGACATGTAGACGTCGAGCGTCACGGCCTGGCCGATATTGTTGTAGGCCACGATCGAGCTCTTTGATGAATATGCGCCTGGGCCGGGCGGACCGGCAATGACGGCCGCTTTCGGGTCGAGGTTGCCGGTCGTGAGCGTCCCCGCCGTCGACGGCACGGGCACCTGCGAGACCTGGGCGATGTTCACGATCTGCATTCCCGCCAGGCTGTTCTGCGAGAAATTGGTCACCAGGCCCGGCTGACCGAGCAGGTAGTAGCCGGCAGCATTGACCAGATTGCCCTGACTGTCAGGCACGAACGAGCCGGCGCGCGTCAGGTACTGCTGTGTGTTGGTTGCGTTCGATACCACGAAGAAGCCGTTGCCCTGAACGGAGAGGTCCGTGCTCGACGTGGTGAACTGCGTATGCCCGGCGTCGCTGATGGCGTAGCGGACGGTCGTCTCGACAGCGCCGGAATCGTAATTGCCAGAGCCGCTCTTCAGGATGAGCGAGGAGAATTCGGTCGAAGCCCGCTTGTAGCCGGTGGTGTTGACGTTCGCGATATTGTCCGAGACCGTCGACAGCTTGTTGGACTGCGCGGCCATCCCGGAAACGCCGGTGCGCATAATGCCGTAGAGGCTCATCGAGAGGGCTCCTTTGGAAGGTTGTAGTTACAATGAGGGTTCTTGCTTGCGCGGGGCTGATGGTTCGGAACCATGCACAACTTCATGTGGTCACGTCGTTTTCGGCTGACAGAACGAGCGCGCCTTGTCGGTCCAGGCGCCGAATCCGCTCGAGACGAGATGCGCAACGATGTGGCAGACGTAGCGCTTCTGCGCTGGCTGGTTGTTCGGGCCTGCGTTGTAGCGGGCGACCGCCATGGTCCAGCTTCCCTCGCGCTGCTTGAGCTCTTTCAGGAAGCGCGCGGCATATTCCACGTTCTTGGCGGGATCGAACATCGCCCGCACCGACGCGAACTTGTCGCCGTGATAATAGTGGTTGATCTGCATGCAGCCGAGATCGATCAGCTTGATCCCCTTGCTCCGCATCGACTCGAAATTCGCGATCGCGTCGTTCATGTCCTTGGCGAACACGGTCTGGCCGTCGGCACCGAGCGCATAGGGATAGAGCGCACCGCGCCGCCCGGTCTCGGTGAGGCCGACGGCATAGAGAATGCCGAGCGGAATCCCGTGCTGCTGGGACGCGCGCGCCATCTCGCGCTCGCAGGGGCGTGCATTGTCGGTCGCCGCTGCCGCAGCGCCCACGTTACAGATAAACAGGGCCGCGACGAATCTGCGGGCCCACGTCCTGGTCATGACGCGTCTCCTGGTTGGACTGGGGCTCCTGCCGGGCCTGCCTCGCACCGCCGTCCGATTGGCCGGACGAATTGCTCGCGCCATCGAACGAGCCTTGCGACTGTGACGACGGTTGCTGCTGCTGGCCCGCAAGCTGCGGCTGCGACTGCCCGGAACCGCTCTGGAATCCGTCCAGCGAACCGTGCTGGACCGGCGCGACGTCGGCGACATAGCCCGCGGAGTGCATGAGGTCGCGGATCGAGTCGCGCTGCTGATCCAGCATCAGGCTGGTGTCCTTGCGCTCGGCCGCGAGGTGGACGGAAACCTCCGAGCCCACCAGGCGAAGGCGCACGGTGACATTTCCGAGCGACGGCGGCTCAAGATTGATGGTCAGTATCTTGAGCGGCTCGGACGCGTTGGTCTGCGACGTGGCAAGATCTGCAGCCGCCGACGCCATCGGCGCGGACGATTCCTTGAGCTCGGTGACGACCGCGTTGGCGATCTGCTGCGTGGGGCCGAACTGCGCCGGCGGCAGATGGGTTTCCTGCTGGACCACGGTGACCTTGGTCATCTCGGGCAAGGTCTCCCGTGCCGAGGCTTTGACAGCGCGCTCGACATTGGCGGTAACGGCCTCGAAGCCTTGCGTCGCGGGCATTGCTTTTGACGACGCTTCGTTGCCCGGCACCACGGTTGCCGGCGCCTGCGCAGCCGCGGTCGATGGGCGCGCACCCGGTGCGAAATCGGCGGTAGCAACCTTCGCCATGCCTGTTGCCTGAACCTCACGCGTCGGCGTCGATGAGCGTGTGTCGCGCGCGGGCGCGTCTTTCCTGTCGGCGCCCGTCGATTGCGTCTGCTGCTTCGCTACCGGTACGGCGGCCAGCTCCTGCCCGACAATCGCGGGAATGCCCGACCTGTTCGAAACATCCGCCTTCGGGGCGGAGTCGACCGGACCTGGCGTTTGCGACGTTTCGTCGACCTTCTGGTCGGATGATTTGTGAGCGGATTTGGGCCCGTCGGCGGTCTCGGTGCGCTCGTTCACCGTCTCGTCATTCGTCTTGTCCTTCCCGGTCGGGTGCGCCAGGCGTGTCCGCAATGATGCCGCCTTCACGCCCGTGTCGCCGCCGTCGTCTTTCAGCGCCCGCTTCGCGAGGTTCGAGACAGTGTGGAGCAGGTCGTTGAACGACGAATCCGCCGACGACTTCGCTCCGGCGTTCTTGCCGGATCGCGACGTGCCGCGAATATTGAGGCTTTCGGCCAGCCCCGAAAAGACCTGTCCCGAGGTTCCACTGAGCTTCGTCATGGACGGCGATCCTTGGTGAGGCGTTCGAGGTCGCCCAGCTGCTTCTGCGCGCGGGCGAGTGTCGCGGTCGACGACGCGAGATCGAGACGCGCCGGCGTGACCGGAGGCTTGTCGGCTGCGGCGGCGGGCCCACCCGCGAACGGTTTGCGCACGTCGAGCGCGAGCTGGACCGTTGCATTCAGCAGAGGAATGTCGCGCTCGGGCAGCTTCGACCGATCGAGCGCCTTCAGCTCGGCGAGGCCACCGTCGTACTCGTCGGTAAGCACCCGCGCGACCCCGCGGAAGAAATGCGCACGCTCGCGATCCGCGGAAGCATCGGCGCTGAGCACCAGCGCGCGCTCGCCGGCAAGCTCGGTCACGGCCAACCGTCCACGCAGCATCGCGCTGCGCGCGATCGCGAAATAGAGCTTGAGGCGGCTGGCGCGGTCGATCTGCTCCAGCAGGCTGACGATCCGCGCAAAGCGGCGCTCGTCGAGCGCGAGGCTCGATTGCGTCAGGCCCGAGGAAAAGCGCTGCCAGAAGTCCCCGGCATAGACCGAGTTGCGGTAGTGGCGGATATAGGCCAGCGTCAGGAACTCGAACTTGTCGAAATCCTCGGCCTGCCCGACCAGCAGGATCTCGCGCCGCAGTGCCGCCTCCTCCACCAGCGTACCCGGCAACAGCAGGCGCGCATCGTCCAGGCGCTCGATCGCCAGCGTTGCCTCGGAGCGTGCGAACAGCGCGCCCTGGACCAGCGCGACCTGTCCGCCCAATCCCGACGGAAGTGTGCGCGGCTTGACGTCCTTGAGCAGCTCGCGCGCCTCATCCTGGCGGCCCTCGACATAGGCGAGCGCACCATTGAACAGCCGCTCGTCAACGTTCGGCTTAGGCAGCTTGCGGACCAGCTGCGGTCCGCCGCCGCTGAGCAAATAGATCACCACGGCCTGGCCGTTCTGCGCATTGCTCCATACGCTGGTGTCGGCAGCGAGAAATTTCTCACCGATCTGCCGGATCAGCGCAACGTGGCCGCTATGCGCCGCCATGTCGCCATTGGCGATGCCGTCCTGCACCGCCTGCAATGTGCGCACCAGCTCATATGGCTCGCCCGAGCCCGGCGCCGATGCCGGATCGGCGAGTGCACGGACTGCCGTGAGCGGCAGCAGCAACAGTAGTGCGGCGCGACTGAGCAGCCTGATCAAGGGCGCTTCTCCCGGATCAGGATTTCAATCCGGCGATTCTGCGCGGCGGCCGGATCGTTTTGCAGTTTCGGTCGTCGATCGGCGTAACCTTCGACATGCTCGATCCGCTGTGCATCGACGCCGGAGCGGACCAGCATGTAATAGGCCATCTGCGCGCGGGCGGTCGACAGCCGCCAATTGTCGTAATTTTCCGACTTGTACGGCCGATTATCGGTGTGGCCGCGGACGATGATCATGCCGGGACGCTTCGTCAGCAGCGGCCCGATCTTGTCGATCACGCGGATGAGCTCGGGCCGCGGTTCGGCCGAGCCGACCGCGAACATGCCGAAGCTCGCGTCGTCGGTCAGGCTGATCAGAAGACCTTCCTCGACCTGACGGACCTCGGCCACCGGTCCCGCGCCGGCCTTGATGTCCGACAGTGCATCCGCGATCGCGGACTGAAGCTGCTTGACGGTCGGCTGCTGGGTCTGCGCGGAGTCGCGCTGTTCGGACTCCTTCGCCGCATCGCCGGGACGCGACGGCGCGGCGGCATTGGCCTGGGCACCGGCTTGAGCGCCGGGCTGCGTGTTCGCCTGGACACTGCCGTCGCGTTGAGCCTGCGACGGCGCAGGTCCCGGTGGCAGCAGGGGCGACAGGTTTGCTGACGACGCATCGGCGTTCTGAGCCACGCTTCCGCCGGCATCCTCCTGCCTGGCGCGGCGAGCCTGCGGCTCGCCCTGCCCCGTTCCGGACGCGTTATCGCGCGCGGAAGCGTTCGGCTTTGGCTCGCTGTCGACGAAACGGTCCGCGTCCTTGGACGTCTGCGGCGCCAGCTTCCAATAGCCGGGATCGAACGGGTCGCGATAGGCATCGCCTCCCTTGAGGCCTTCCTCTTCGGCAGAAGTCAGCGCGCCGGCGCGACGCTGGCCCGCAGCCTGGTTCGCGCTATTGGCGATCTCCGCAAGGGTCGCATAGGGATCGCGGAAGAGGATCTTCTCTTCGTAGGACGCCGGCTTCTCGGCCGTCGGGGAATCGCCGCGACGCTCCTCGTTCGGCCCGGCCGGCTGGCGCTTGCCATCCTGGCCTTCGGTCGTGGACGGCTCCTTCTTGGTGAGATCCTTGAGGCCCTTCGGCGCGGGCGCATTCTCCGCGAGCTTGATCGGATTGAAATAGCTCGCAACCACCTGCTTCTGGTCCTGGTTGAGCGCATTCAACAGCCACATGACCAGGAAGAACGCCATCATCGCGGTCATGAAGTCCGCATAGGCGATCTTCCAGACGCCGCCGTGATGCGGCTCCTCGGCGAAGGCGCTACGCCGGCGAATGATCACCAGTTCTTGCTTGACCTCATTCATGGCGGGCTACCGGCGCGCCTCGTTCAGGCGTTCGCTCCAGGCCGAAATCTGCGTCTCGATCACGGTCTGGTCGGCCACGACCCGAACCTCGAACGTCTCGGCGGCCTCATACTGGATGCCTGTTCGCCTGCTGGCCTCGAGTTGCGTCCGCACCAGGGCGAGCAGTTCGCCCGGACCGGTGACCTTGAACACCGGCACCGGCGAATTGCCGGTCAGAGCCGCAATCTGTTCGACCAGCGATTCGATCGCCTTGTCGCGGACCGCCTCAGCGAGGAAGGGCAGCAAGATCCGCGCGACGGAGCTCGCGATGTTGGTCTCGATTTCGCGGCAGGCCGCCTCGAACCCGTTGACGATCGCGACCGCCTGTTGGTCGGACCATTTGGAACGCTCCTCGCCGAGCCGGATCGCGCTGCGGACGCGCTCCTCGGCGACCCTGGAATCGCCTTCCGCGATACCGGCGGCATGGCCGCGACGATAGGCATCTTCGAGAAGGTTGGCCGACGGAGCTTCCGCCTCCGGCGCTGGAGGCTGCGCCTGAGCGTGACGCTGCGGCTGGACCTGAGGCTGCGGCGGGGGCTCGCGCCGGACCTCCTTCGGCCTTGTCAGCACGTCCTGTACCTTCGGCGGCGGAGGCGGTGGCGCCTTGGCCCGGCCGTTGGCGTCGAACTGCGTCAGAAGTTTTCCGATAGCCGCGTTCATGCCGCCTCCTCGCGTCGCATCCAGTCTTTAAGGATCGCTGCCGCCTGAGCCTGATCGAGCCGGACAATCTGCTCCAGCCGCTTCTGCGGTGTTCGTTGCATCTTGCCTTCAAGGTCTTCCACGAGGTTGAGCTCGGGGTCCTGACTGTCGCCCAAGGCGAGGGCCGCCGCAGCTTCGAGCTCCGCCGCCTCGGCCGCCTCGGTCTGCTCCTGCTGGGCACGGTGGGTGAGGATGCCATTGACCGCGGGACGCAGGCCGAACCAGACCAGCATCGACGCAACCGCCAGGATCGTCACAGCGTTGATAACGCTGCCGAGCTGCTTGTTGATCATCTCGACGAAGCTGATCGGCGGCACCGGCGCCAGTTCGCGCGAGCCCTCGATGAAGTCGACGGCCGTCACCTGGATCTGGTCGCCGCGCGTCTTGTCCAGCCCCCCGGCGGTCGCCGCAAGCTGGCTGATCTCGGCGAGCTTGCTGTCGACGATGGCCTGGTTGCTCTTGTCGCCGAGATCGGCGACGAGCCGGGCTCGATTGACCAGGACGGCGATGAAGAGCTTCTTGACGGAATAGCCGTCGCTTACCGTCGTCGTGGTCTTGGATGAGACTTCGAAGTTGGTGACGTCCTCGCGGCGGGTCTTGTCCTCGCTGGAATTCTTGGTGCCGCCCGAGTTCACCTGCTGATCAGGAAGATTCTGTTGCACCGTGGTCGGCGTCGAACGATCCGCGTTCTGTGACTTCTCGTTTTCGCGGACGTTGCGGACCGAGCGCTCGGCGCGACTCTCCGGGTCGTAGACGGTCTCGTTCGTCTGCCGCTTGTCGGTCGAGAGCTGCGATGCGACGCTCACCTCGAAATTATCGAGGCCCAGATACGGCGTCAGCGCCTTGCGGATGTTCTCCTGCACCATGCCGCCGACCGTCTTCTGAAGGCTTGCCATCTTGGTCGGAGCGGCGGTCGCCTCGTCCTCCTCGGCGAGCAGCATCGAACCGTCGGCATCCAGCACCGTCACCTTGTCCTTGCTCATGCCCGGAATGGCCGCGGCAACGAGGTGGCGGATCGACTGAGCCGTTCGCGCCTCGATCGCACCGTCAGTGCGCAACACGACCGACGCCGAGGGCGGTTGCTGCGTCGCGCGGAACGAGCCGCGCACCGGCAGCACGATATGGACCCGCGCAGCCTTCACACCCTTCATCAGCTGCACCGTGCGCGCGATCTCGCCTTCGAGCGCCCGGAGCTTGGTGACCTCCTGCATGAACGAGGTCAAACCGAGCGAGCCGATCTTGTCGAACAGCTCGTAGCCGGAGTTGGCGCTGGTCGGCAGCCCCTTCTCGGCCAGCAGCATCCGCGCCTGCATGGTCTGGCTCGGCCGCACCGAGACTGCGTCGCCGGCTGTATTGACGTCGAAGCTGATGTTCTGCTCGCGCAACGCCGCGCCCATGCGCGTCACGTCTTCGCGGCTGAGGCCCGTGTAGAGCGTTTCGAACTCGGGCCGGCTCAGATAATAGGCGCCGCCGACCACGGTGACGAGAACGGCAAAGCCGATCAGACCCAAGGCCATCAGGCGTCGCGGCCCAAGCTCCAGCAGATTGTTGAGCAGTTGCTGTACCTGCGCGCGACTGAGCATATGACCTCGTACCAATGCGAACGTATGCGACACTCCGCTGCCAACCTTGTCTGAAGGTTGTGCGCAAACGCGAATGTATCGGTTCGCAGGCGAGGCGTTGTAATTTTACAAGAATCCCGGGTGACGCAGTGGGTCCGGCGGCAACACCCGGACGCGCAAGCGCGGGGCAGCCGATCGGCGGCGGCGTGTCGGATGAGGCCTGGCGTCAGGGGGTACGGGCACGTCATGTGCCGTCACAGCCGCCGGTCACGGCGGGACCGTGCTCCCGAGGGAGCACGGTCGTTGTCAAAGCCGGCGCTTACTTGAACAGCGAGAGGATGCTCTGGCTGTTCTGGTTGGCGATCGAGAGCGCCTGCACGCCGAGTTGCTGCTGGGTTTGCAGCGCCTGAAGGCGGGTGGATTCCGCGTTCATGTCGGCGTCGACGAGCTGACCGACACCGCGGTCTACCGAGTCCATCAGGGTCTTGACGAACTCCGTGTTGGTCGAGAGGCGGTTCTTGACTGCACCGAGATCGGCAGCGGCCGAGGCCACGGAGTTGAGCGCAGTGGTGACCTGCGCGATGTAGCCGTCGAGCGTGGTCTGGTCAGCGGCCGAATCGGTCAATGCGCTGATGTTGATCGTGTTGATCGACGCGGTGCCGCTCACCTTGTCCAGGATGCCGGTCTGGGTGCTGGTGTAGAGCGAGTAGTTGGCGATCGTCAGGGTGATGGAGCCGATGGTGGGCGTGCCGCCGACGCGCGAGAACGACGACACCAGGTTGAATGTCGCCGGCGTCGTCGCCGTTGCGCTCAGCCAGTTCACGCCGTTGAAGGTTGCCGCATCGGCGGTCCCCTTCATCTGCTGCTGGATCTGGGTGATGTCGGCCTGGATCTTGGTGCGGTCGATGCCTGCGGTCTTGGCTTCGACCAGCAGTGCCTGGAGCTTGGTCAGCCCCCCGGTCTGGTCGCCGACAACCGCGGTTAGAGCGGTATATTCGGTGTCGACGGTCGCAGCCGACAAACCGAGCGAGTCGGAGACGGCGGAGAGCGCGGCGTTGTCGGCACGCATCGAGGTCGCAATCGACCAATAAGCGGCATTGTCCGAAGCGGTCGAGACGCGCTGGCCGGTCGAAATCCGGTTCTGCGTGGTCGCGAGCTGCGAGCTGACGTTGCGGAGGGTCTGCAGCGCGGTCATTGCAGAAGAGTTGGTGAGCAGACTGGAGCTCATTTTTTGACGTCCCCTTGAAACAGATTGAATTGATTTTGGGACATACCGGACTTGCACCGGTACGACAGGGCGGCCTCATGCCTTTGGGCGGCGGAAAAAGCAGGCCCAACGTGTCGTACCGCGACAATAACGCACGTAGGCTGTGCGAGGCTTGCGGCTCTGTGCCCTGACCGCAGCAGAAAGGGCCGGGGCAAGCTCATGGCTCGACCGGCGCACACCAGACCAAAAGGAAAGGGCCGCGCTTCGCGAGAAGCGCGGCCCTCCCAAGGCTAGTGAGGGCTTAGCGGAACAGCGACAGGATGCTCTGGCTGTTCTGGTTGGCGATCGAGAGTGCCTGGACGCCGAGCTGCTGCTGGGTCTGGAGAGCCTGAAGGCGGGTGGATTCCGCGTTCATGTCGGCGTCGACGAGCTGACCGACACCACGATCCACCGAGTCCATCAGGGTCTTGACGAACTCCGTGTTGGTCGAGATGCGGTTCTTGACGGCGCCGAGATCGGCGGCGGCCGAGGCCACCGAGTTGATCGCAGTGGTGACCTGCGCGATGTAGCCATCGAGCGTGGTCATGTCGGCGGTCGAGTCGGTCAGCGCGGAGATGCTGATCGTGTCGATCGAGGCGGTGCCGCTTACCTTGTCCAGGATGCCGGTCTGGGTCGAGGTGTAGAGCGAGTAGTTGGCGATCGTCAGGGTGATCGAACCGATCGTCGGCGTGCCACCGACGCGCGAGAACGACGACACCAGGTTGAAGGTCGCCGGCGTGGTCGCCGTCGCGCTCAACCAGTTCACGCCGTTGAAGGTCGCCGCATTCGCGGTGCCCTTCATCTGCTGCTGGATCTGGGTGATGTCCGCCTGGATCTTGGTGCGGTCGATACCGGCCGTCTTGGCCTCGACCAGCAGCGCCTGCAGCTTGGTCAGACCACCGGTCTGGTCACCGACAACCGCGGTCAGAGCGGTATATTCGGTGTCGACGGTCGCAGCCGACAGACCGAGCGAGTCGGAGACGGCGGAGAGCGCGGCGTTGTCGGCACGCATCGAGGTCGCGATGGACCAGTAGGCCGCGTTGTCCGAAGCAGTCGACACGCGCATACCGGTCGAGATCCGGTTCTGCGTGGTGGCAAGCTGCGAGCTGACGTTGCGGAGGGTCTGCAGCGCGGTCATTGCAGACGAGTTGGTGAGAAGGCTAGAACCCATTTTTGATGTCCCTTTGAAAGTAGATTGAATTTGGGGACATACCGGGCTTGCACCGGTACGACAGGGCGGCGTCATGCCTTTGGGCTGCGCGAATGCGGTTAGGCCCAACCCGTCGTAGCGAATAGGCTAGCGCACGAAGCTTGTGCGAGGCTTGTGGCCCTGTGGCCCGGTCGCAACAGGACAGTCGAGATCACGGCGTGCGCGCCGCGCCACGCCAAACGAAAGGGCCGCGCTTCGCGAGAAGCGCGGCCCTCCTCAGTTCGTTTCCGGGCTTAGCGGAACAGCGACAGGATGCTCTGGCTGCTGTTGTTGGCGATCGAGAGCGCCTGCACGCCGAGCTGCTGCTGGACCTGGAGGGCCGCCAGGCGGGTGGACTCCTGGTTCATGTCGGCGTCGACGAGCTGGCCGATACCGCGATCGACCGAGTCCATCAGCGACTTCACGAAGTCCGTGTTGGTCGAGATACGGTTCTTGACGGCGCCGAGGTCGGCGGCGGCCGCGGCGACCGAGTTGATCGCAGTCGTCACCTGTGCGATGTAGCCATCGAGCGTGGTCTGGTCGGCCGCCGAGTCGGTCAGCGCGCTGATGCTGATCGTGTCGACCGACGCGGCGCCGCTCACCTTGTCCAGAATACCGCCCTGGGTGCTGGTGTAGAGCGAGTAGTTGGCGACGGTCAGGCTGATCGAGCCGGTGGTCGGCGTGCCGCCGACGCGGGAGAACGACGACACCAGGTTCACCGTCGTCGGCGTGGTGGCGGTCGTGCTCAGCCAGTTCACACCGTTGAAGGTCGCCGCAGAAGCGGTCGCCTTCATCTGCTGCTGGATCTGGGTGACGTCAGCCTGGATCTTGGTGCGATCGATACCGGCGGTCTTGGCCTGCACCAGCAGGGACTGGAGCTTGGTCAGGCCGGAGCTGCTGTCGCCGACAACCGTGGTCAGAGCGGTGTATTCGGTGTCGACGGTCGCGGCCGACAGACCGAGCGAGTCGGAGACGGCGGAGAGCGCGGCGTTGTCGGCGCGCATCGAGGTTGCGATCGACCAGTAGGCGGCGTTGTCCGAAGCGGTCGAAACACGCTGGCCGGTCGAGATGCGGTTCTGCGTGGTGGAGAGCTGCGAGCTGACAGACCGCAGGGTCTGGAGCGCGGTCATGGCGGTCGAGTTCGTAAGCAGGCTTGACATTGCGAATGTCCCTTTATGTACGCGTTACATTTTCACGAGGGGACATACCGGGCTTTCACCGGTACGGAGGGGCGGCATCATGCCTTTGGACTGATGTGGGTGGGGTCCAACCCGCCGTGCCGCATTGCTAGCACGTCGAATCTTGCGCGCGGATTAAGATCGGCTTGAATTATGCTGTAATATCAGATGGTTAACATTACCCAACGCTAACCATGCCGCGGTACTTCCCGCTAACCATAAGCAGCCGGCCGGCCGTCGATCCTACGAGAACGACCGCACCAGGCCCGAGGCGAGCAGATTCCAGCCGTCGATCAGCACGAAGAACAACATCTTGAACGGCAGCGCGAGGATCGTCGGCGGCATCATCATCATGCCCATCGACATCGTCAATGTGGCCACGATCATGTCGATCACGAGGAACGGCAGCATGATCAAGAACCCGATCTCGAACGAGCGCCTGAGCTCGGAGATCATGAAGGCCGGAATGATGACGCGCAGATCGATGCGCTTGTCGTCGAACTTCTTGCGAAAGCTCTCTGCGGCCAGTGACTCGAAGGTCTGGAGATCCTTGTCGCGAACGTGAGCCAGCATGAAATCGCGGAACGGATCGGTGATCTTCACGTAAGCCTCTTCCTCCGAGATCTCGTTCTTCATCAGAGGCTGGACGCCGGTTTCCCAGGCGCGATCGAAGGTCGGAGCCATCACGTAGAAGGTCATGAACAGCGCAAGGCTGATCAGCACGAGATTGGCCGGCGTGGTTTGCAGGCCGAGACCGGAGCGCAGGAACGACAGCGCCACCGCAAATCGCGTGAAGCTCGTCACCATGATGAGCAGACCCGGCGCCACCGACAGCACCGTGATCAGCGCCATCAGCTGGATGATGCGGCCGCTGGTCGAGCCGTTTCCGGGCGGCAGCAGCGAGTTGAGGTCCGGAATCTGGGCGAGCGCCACTTCGGGCAGGACGACCAGAATCAACGCGAGCAGCAGGACTTTCACTCTCACTGAATCACCAACGTCTCAATGATCAATTCGCGGACCTTGCCCGACGAGCGGATGTTGGCGCGTTCGGCGAGGTCGTCGCGCAGATGCTGCAGCCCGCGCGATCCCTCGAACTGGCCGACCGTCGCCGAGCGCAGATAGGTCACGATGTCCTCGCTGATGTGGGCGGCCAGGATGCCTGCGTCCTCGTCACTCATGCTGTCGGTCACCATGGAAGCTTCGACACGGGCCCAGTTGTTGGCCGGCGCGGCAAGATTGGTCACGATCGGGGACAGCTTCCTCAGCCGCGCGCTGCCGGCGTAGCTCGAGGCAAGGGGCGGCGGTGTGGCGGTCTTCTTCGCGTCCGCGACGCGCTCGGCAGCCGCAAACAGATGCAGGCCGGCAAGCGCACCCGCGCCGATCGCGACGAGGGTCAGCGCCAGAATGGCCGCAATCAGGCGCATCACGTCCCCTGCCCTCGCGAAGCGGCCCGACGGCTGCGAATCTCAGAATGGTGCGACGGCGTCATAGATCCGATGTCCCCATCCAGGCTGCTGCACGTCAGACAGATTTCCGTGACCGCCGTAGGAGACGCGCGCCTCGGCGATCTTCTCGTAGGAGATCGTGTTGGTGCGCGAGATATCGCGCGGACGCACGATGCCGCCGACATTGAGCACGCGCATCTCCGTGTTGACCTTGAATTCCTGCGACCCGCTGATCATCATATTGCCGTTCGGCAAGACGTCGGTGACAATTGCGGCGATCGACAGCTTGATGTCCTCGGTGCGATCGATCTGGCCGTTACCCTTGATCTGGGTATTGGTGCTGAGATTGGCGCTGGTCGAGCCCGTGTCCTGCCATCCGGCGACGTCCATCAGCCAGTCGAGGCCGAACTTGACCTGCGAATCGCGCGAACGGCCGGTCTTGTTGTCCAGCTTGGCCTTGTCCTGCATCGAGATGATCACCGTCACAACGTCGCCGGTGCGCCGGGCCCGGGGGTCGCGGTACAGATCGGTGCCGTCGTCCCAGGTCGAACGGTAGCTGACCGGCGAACGCAGCCGTGGCGTCACCGGGATCGGATCGGCCTGCGTCCTCAGCCCGCTGCCAACGGGCGACAGGCGCGGACCGGTCAGGACCTCCGCGGGATCGCCGACGCATCCGGCAAGCAACAGGAGCGACAGGATGAGGATTAGATGTTTCATCTACTTGGTCTTTCCGTCATCCACGCGACGCATTCCGCCGAGCAGATCGGCAAGGTGCGCCGCGCGCGCCGTCTCCATCTCGTTGAAGATCGCGCTCGAACTCCTCGGGCTGAGCTTGGCGAGCACGGCCGCAGCGGTCTCGTCCGCCATGCCGGCGATCTGGGTCGCCGCGGCGTCCGGCTTCATGCGCGAATAGATCTCGACGACCTGCGCCTCGGCTTTTTTCAGGAAATCGTCGCGCAGCGCCATCCACTTTTCGTATTCGGCGCGTTTGGCCTCGACCTCGGCGATCCGTTCGCGAAGCAGGGTCTCGGCCTTTTCCAGCTCCTTGAGCTGCCAGGCCAGTCTCGCATCGACGGCCGGGTCGGCGACGTTGCTGCAGAACAGGGCAACGTCGCTGTCCGCGGGTGCAGCCGCCTGCGCCGGTGCGGGCTTCGGCGGGACCGTGACGCTGCCGGGCTTGGCCGTGCGCACAGGCGCGGCTGCGGGCGCTGGGGCCTGTGCACGCGTTTCGGACGCCGGCACCGCGCCGGTGGTCGCAGGTCCGGAGTCTTCAGCCGCCCACGCCGTCGCCCGGATCGACGCGTTGTCACCTGGTACCGGCGTGACCGGCGAGGACGGCTTTTGCGGTCCGGCCGCGCGGGCACGCGCGAAGGACAGCAGGTTGAGCGGCTTGGTCGGCTTGGCCTCGTCCAGCGCGAGCACGGGCGAAGCGCTCGCGAGCGCGGAGACCGCGATCAGGAGGAGGAGTTTGGCTTTGTGATCCAGCTTCAGCATCGGGCCGCGTGCGATTCTCGGTCGAGACCTCAGCATTGAGCGACCAAGCTTGCTCGACGCTTGTGCATCATTGCACGATGACGTCGGCCTGGAGTGCGCCGGCCGTCTTGATCGCCTGGAGGATCGCGATGATGCCTGATGGCTTCAGGCCGATCTGGTTCAGTCCACGCACCAGGCGCTGGAGATCGACGCCGCTCAGAATCGCTACCTGCGATCCGGCCTCGTTGGCTTCGACGATGGTCTGGGGCACGACCACAGTCTGGCCCTGCGAGAACGGCGCCGGCTGCGACACCACGGGAAGCTCGGTGACACGAACCGTCAGATTGCCGTGCGTCACGGCAACGGTCGATATGCGCACGTCACGCCCGATCACCACCGTGCCGGTGCGCTCGTTGATCACCACCCGCGCCGGCGTGTCCGGCTCGACCGTCAGCTCGCCGATTTCAGCCAGAAAACGGACCGGGCCGATATGGCGCGGCTTCGACAGCACGATGGTGCGGAAATCGCGTTCGAACGCGATCTGGGCGCGATAGCGGCCGCCGGCGAAGCGATTGATGGCATCGAGGATACGCGTCGCGGTGACGAAATCGGGGTTCTTGAGCTCCAGCACCAGGAACTCCATCTCGTGGAGGCTTCCCTGTACCTCGCGCTCGACCAGCGCACCGTTCGGGATGCGCCCCGCGGTCGGCGTACCCTGGCTGACGTTCTGAGCCTGGCCGCCGACGCTGTAGCCGGCGACCGTGACCGCGCCCTGCGCGACCGCGTAGACCGCTCCGTCTGCCGCGCGCAACGAGGTCATCACCAGCGTGCCGCCGAGCAGCGAGGTCGCATCGCCAAGGGACGACACGGTCACGTCCATGCGCTCACCCGCCCCGATCGAGGGCTGCAGGTCCGCAGTCACCATCACGGCCGCAACGTTGCGCGTACGCAGTGTGGTCGGACGCGGGGGATTGTTGGTGCTCGTGGTCTCGTTCCTGACGTTAATGCCCATGTTCTCGAGCATCGACTGCAGGGACTGCTCCGTGAACGGGGCGTTACGGAGCGTGTCGCCGGTGCCGTTCAAGCCGATGACGAGGCCGTAGCCCACGATCTGGTTTTCACGCAGTCCCTTGATGTCCGCGATGTCCTTGATACGGACTGCGGCCTGGGCGCTGGCGGCGAAGATGAGGAGGACGAGCGCGAGCAGGACTCTGGTCATGATCCGTCCACGACCTTGACGGTGCCGTCCGGCTGGACGACGCCCCTGATGATCACGCCTGTGTCCGTGTTTCGGATTGGGATGAGCGCGCCGGGCGCGCCCGACTGCATGGCCGAGCCGTAGGTCACGATCGACAGGCCGCTATCCTCGACCACGACCTTGACCATGGCACCGCGCGCGACAGTCCAGGGGTCCTCCACCGAATTGCTCGGGATCGGCTGGCCCGGCAGCAGCGTGCGCCGTGCCATGCGTCCGACCAGGACCTGGCGTCCTTCGATGAACATGGCAACGCCAAGCACGTTCGGCGCGAAGGCGCGTTCCGTGATCATGTCGTCCCGGATCAGCTCACCGGCGCGGATCGACACGGCCGGCACGGGAAGCCGCTTCTCCTCGGCCGCGGCGAGGCGCGCCGAGACCAGAACCAGCAGCGCGGCGGCCAATCCGCGCACCATCAAGCCTACCCTGTTCAACATCGAGACACCGGAACTAGCGCATGCCCTTCGAGACCGTCTGGGCCATTTCATCCGAGGCCTGGATGACCTTGGCGTTCATTTCGTAGGCGCGCTGCGCCGAGATCAACTCGGTGATTTCCTTGACCGGATCGACATTCGAGGCTTCGAGATATTTCTGGTTGATCTTGCCGTAACCGGAATCGCCCGGGAGTCCGACGACTGGCGTGCCGGACGCCGTGGTCTCGCGATAGAGATTGCTGCCCAGCGGCTCGAGGCCCGCCTCGTTGGCAAAATTGGCGAGGTTGAGCTGGCCGATCTGCCGCGCATTGATTTCGGTGTCCAGCTTGGCGAACACCTGTCCGGTCTGGTTGACCGTAACCTCGACGGTTCCCTGCGGCACCGTGATGGCGGGATCCAGCAGATAGCCGTCGATCGTGACGAGTTGGCCGTTAGCGTTGGTGTTGAACGAACCCGCGCGGGTGTATTGCACTTCGTTGTTCGGGCCGAGCACTTGAAACCAGCCCCGGCCGTTGATGGCCATGTCGTAGGGGTTGCCGGTCTGCGTCAGCGCGCCCTGGATGTGAAGCTTGCGGATGGCCGCCGACTTGACGCCAAGTCCGAGATTGGCGCCTTCCGGAATCGGCGACGAGCCGTTGACGTTCGTGACGCCCTGCATGCGATCCATCTGGTAGAACAGATCGGTGAACTCCGCGCGAGCCCGCTTGTACGACGTCGAGTTGATGTTCGCGATGTTGTTCGCAATAACTTCGATGTTGGTCTGCTGGGCATTCATGCCCGTGGCCGCAATGGCGAGCGATTTCACAGTGTCATTCCTTCAGGTCAAATCGACATACGAACGACTTCTTGATAGGCCTGCACGACCTTGTCGCGAACCGCGACCGCCGTCTGCAAGGCCTGCTCGGCCGACATCAGCGCCTCCACGACGCGACGCGTCGATTCCTTACCCTGCATCGCCGAGATTGACGCCGCTTCGCCCGCCTTCAGCGTTCCGATCGCGTCCGTCGTCACCTGCTTCATCACCGATTCGAATCCGACGTCGTCGGTGGACTGGATCGCGGTCGGCGCGGCGGGCGCGATGGCCTGCGCCTCGGTTGCGCGGGACGCCGCATTGCCTGCGGAAATCGCCGTGGATGAAATTGCCTCAAGCATTGTCAGCTCCTCAGCAGGTCGATGGTCATGCCCAGCATCGACCTCACCTGTTTCACGACCTGTAGATTGGCTTCATAGGACCGGTTGACTTCCCGCATGTCGGCCATCTCGATCATCATGTTGACGTTCGGCAGCTTGACGTAGCCGGCCTTGTCGGCGGCGGGATGCCCCGGATCGTACTCGACGCGGTACGGCGTGGTATCGACGCCGATCTCCTTGACTTTCGCGAGCTGCGCGCCCGAGGCGCGATCCAGCGCGGCGTCGAACGTGATAGTCTTGCGTTGATACGGGTCGGCGCCGGCAGTGCGCCCCGTCGACGTCGCGTTGGCGAGGTTTTCCGAGACGATGCGCATGCGCGTCGATTGCGATTCGAGCCCGGAGCTCGCGACCGTCAATGACGCTTGCAGGGAGTCAAGCATTTCAATTCACCTCAGCTCTTCGCGCTCGACAGCAGCATGCGGTGAAACGACCGCACGACCGCCGCGTTCATCGAGTAGTCACGACTGACGTCGCTACCCTTGATCATCTCCTGCTCGAGACTGACCGAGTTGCCAGAGTGAACCACTTCCCAGCTGTCTTTCTTCGCGGTCTTCCGCGTGTCGGTCTCGGCAGCAGACAATTGCATGTGCGAGGGAGACGTCGTCGCAAGCCTGACCGGCGTGTTGTCGAGCACCTTGTTGAAAGGCTCGACGTCGCGCGCCTTGAAGCCCGGCGTATTGGCGTTGGCAACGTTGGTAGCAATGGTCGACTGGCGGAGCTCGAGATACCGCGCCTGCGACGATGCGAGTTCGAAGAGATATAGCGGTCCCACGACAGCCCCATTCTGGTCCATTGGTAGAGAAGCTTAGGGGCGCAAGCTTTCGTCAGGCTGATGGAGCGGACGCAGTCCTCGGAAATCTACTGAACGTTCTCGGGCCGCGGCGCCTGCTTGGATTGAAGGAAATAGATGAGCTCGGCGACGGGCCGGAAGAATTCCGCGGGAATCACCTGGTCGACCTGCACCGCTTCATAGAGAGCGCGCGCGAGCGCCTTGTTCTCGATCACCGGGATCCGATTTTTCTCGGCGACCTCGCGGATCTTCAGCGCGACCACGTCCATCCCCTTGGCGACGACGACCGGCGCCGCGTTTTCCTCGCGCTTGTAGCGCAGCGCGATCGCAAAGTGCGTCGGGTTCGCGATCACCAGCGTCGCGCGCGAGGCGGAGGCGATCATCCGCTGGCGCGAACGATCGCGCGCCAGCGAGCGCAGGCGCGCCTTGACCATCGGATCGCCTTCCGCCTGCTTGTGCTCGTCCTTGATCTCCTGCTTGGTCATGCGCAGCTCGCGCCGCCAGTGGAAGCGCGCCCAAGCGAGATCGATCGCGACGAGGACGATCGTCGCGATGCAGATCGCCGAGACGATCCGCATCGCGATGTTGAGAATCATTTCCGGAAGCGCGACCGGGTCGGTATACATCGCCTCAAACGCTTTTGCTTCGGACGAGCGGAGGACGAACGCGACGACGACGGTCACCGAAGCGAGCTTGAACAGCGACTTCCCGAATTCGACCCATCCCTGCGTTCCGAACAGCCGCTTCCAGCCGCTGACCGGAGAGATTCGCGAAGGGTCCGGCATGATGCGCTGGAGCACCAGGCTGGGCGCGTTCTGCAGCAGCGACGCTGCCAGCCCGAATGCGACCAGGACGACGACGAGGGGAGTCAGGAATCGAAACGCCTCGAGCCCCACCACCGTGAGGATGTTCTGCGCGTCCGCCCCGTTGTTGAGGGGGAAGCCGTCGGGATCGTCGAGAAGGTTCTTCAGCGTCGGCGTCAGTTGTTGCACGCCATTGCTGATCAGGAACATCTGAATCACCATCAGCGCCGCCATCGACGCGAAGATGGACGCCTCCCGAGAGACCGGGATTTTGCCCTCGTCGAGCGCATCGCGGACTTTCTTCTCGGTCGGCTCTTCGGTTTTGCTCTCCTGGTCGGATTCTGCCATGCCGGTTCAGCGGTCAGCGGAAGACCAGCTCATCCTCCTGCTCGGGGTTGAGCTCGATTTCGCCCTTTTCCGCCAGGTCGAGCGCGAGGTCGGTGATGACACGCCGCGCCTCCAGCACGTCGCGCTGGTTCGACGGTTCGCCGATGGCGAGTTCGTGCTCCACGACACGACGGACGCGCGAGGCGACCGAGGACAGGATCAGTTCGCGGAAGTGCTTGTCGGTCCCCTTCAGCGCGACGACGATGCGATCGGTCGGCACCTGATCGAAGATCATGGTGCGCGCCTTCGGCGTCAGGTGGATCACGTCGTCGAAGGTGAACAGCAGTTCCTTGAGAACTTCGGCCGATTTCGGCCGCTTCTCCGAGAGGCTCTTCAGCATGTCCTCGATGTGGCCGCGCTCCATCTTGTTGATGATGTCGGCGACGCGGGCATAAGTGTCCGCGCCGAGATTGCGGGCGAAATTCAGCGTCAAGTCTTCGTGCAGCGTCTTCTCGAGCACCTTCATCGCATCGTCGACGATTGGCTTGAGGCTGAGCACGCGCCGCATCAGCTCGTTGCGCAGGCTCGACGGCAGCTGGCTCATCACCTTGGCCGCGCAGGCCGGCTTGACCTTGGACAGGATGAGCGCCGCGGTCTGCGGATGCTCCTTGGAAAGGTAGGTCGCGAGCGAATTTTCCGACACCGACGAGACGCGATCCCACACCGACCGGCTCGAATTGCCGAGCAGGTCCGACATGATCGCCGAGACCTGGTCGGCCGGAAGCACGTCGCCGAGCACGGCCTCGAGCCCGCCGATCGTACCGAGGATGTTGGCGCCCATCGAGAACTGCTGGGCGAACTCCTCGACGATCCCCTCCAGCTCCTGTGCCGTGATCGGCCGCAGCTCGGCTGCGGCCTTGGTGACGATGCGGATATCCTGCGGCTCGAACTGCTGAAGCACGCTCGCGGCCGCCTGACGGCCCATGGCCAGCAGGAGCGCCGCGACCTTGTCCGTTCCGCGCAACGTGGCAACGCCTCGCTGCTTGATGGGAGCGATGCCGACCTGTGCCGCCATGGTCAGGTATCACCCTGCCCCAGCGGCCCGACGATCTCGGTGAGCGAAACGCCGAAGCGGGAATTGTCCTCTTCGACCACGACCACCTCGCCGCGGGCAACCACGCGGCCGTTGACCACGACGTCAACGGGCTCTCCGACCCGGTGATCCAGCGGCACCACGGCGCCGCGGCCCAGCTTCATCAGGTTCGCCACCGGAATGGTGGCCGAACCGAGTACCACCTGCATGGTGACGGGAATGCGCAGGATTGCATCGACGTTGGCGAACTTGCCGGTCTCCTCCGCGGTGCGCGCGGCAATTTCCGCCAACCGCTCCAGCGGAGACGTTTCGGCATCTCCCGTTGCAGATGCAGCTTCATAGTCGAAGGATTGCGCCATTTGGTCTCGCCTCTTGGTATTTCCGGTCCCGGTGCGTCTCAGCGCCCCGGTCGTGCGTGTTCGATCCGTCTCGGTTTCAATGCTTGTTCGCTTCAGGACCGCTCGCGGTCGCGGCGGATTGGAGCCCGCTCCGCGCATCCAGCGCGGCGATCGCCTCGTGGGCCTGATCGATCTTCGTGCTCAGCACGTTGGCGAGCCGGCCCAGATTTGCAGTCGAATCGTGCGCCGCGGTGATGACCGTATCGAAGGCGCCCGCCGTCTCGTGGACGATGGTCGAGAACTCGCCCTGGTAACTGCGCAGCCGTGCCAATTCGCGGTGCATCTTCGTCACCCTCATGCTGGTGAAGGCCAGCGCAATCAGCAGCACGGCATCAACGAGATAGGATATCATCGACGAACTCCCGCTTCTGGTCGACCGGATCCGCCACCTGCATGGCGTAATAGCCATCAAGCTGGCCGATCTGACACCAGAACAGCACCTGGTTGTTGCTCTCGAGCCGCGCCAGCGTGCGCGGCGTGGCTTCGAGCTCGATCACCTGTCCGACATGGAACTTCACGACGTCGTCGAGGGATATCATCTTCTCGTCGAGCACCGCGCTCAGCGTGACCTCGGTCCGTTGAACCTCGCTCTCCATCTGCTCGCGCCAGCGCGGATCGGCCGCACGGCCATCGCTGACGACGACGTGTGCGAGCTTCTGCCTGAGCGGATTGAGCGCGGAGTGCGGGATGATGAGGAACATCTGGCCGCCGCGGTAGAGCGCCTGCAGCATGATGTTCGCGCAGATCGACATGTTGCCGCTGCGGCCGATCGCGAGCGATGCCATGGCGGTCTCGACCCGCTCGACGCGGAAGGTGACGTTGGACGTGCCAGCGAAGGCGGATTGCAGCGCCTTGGCGAACCGTTCGAACAGCGCCTGGACCAGGCGGATCTCGATGTTCGAGAACGTGCGCTCGACATCGAGCGGTGGCTCTGCGCCGTCGGATCCGAACATCGCCTCGACCATCGTGAACACGAAATCGCGATCGAGCATGATGATGATGCGGGAGTCCCACTGCTCGGCATAGAGCACGGCCGCGACCGCGTTGGCCTCGTAGTCCTTGATGATGTCGCCGACGCGATCATTGGTGATGCCGTTGACGGAGAAGTAGCAGGGCGTTCCGGCGATCGGCTGAAGACTGTCGGTACAGGATGCCGCCATGCGATCGAAGATCACATTGAGCATCGGCATGCGCTCGATCGAGATACCGGCCGCATCCAGCAGGTAGTTCGGCAGCTGCTTCCGCTGATCGACGTCGACGTTTTCCATCATCATGCGCGGGCAGCCTTCGGTTCAGCATCGGTCACGACGGCCTTCGGACCCGCAATCGTCTCGTTTTCGACGACGTCGATTGAGGGGCGCTCGTTGCTCGCGATCATCTTGCGGCCATGCTCGACCGCGATCTGCGGCATGGCGCCGTTCATGAAGGCGAGCAGCGTCTGTTTGACGATGATGTAGGGCCGGCAGCGCTTCTCGCGCGTCATCTTGATCTTGATCGCGAAGGGCGAAATGATGCCGTAAGACAGGAAGATGCCGGCGAAGGTACCGACAAGCGCCGCACCGATGAAGCCGCCGAGCAACTTCGGCGACTGGTCGAGCGCGCCCATCGCTTTGATGACGCCGAGCACCGCGGCGACGATGCCGAGCGCGGGCAGCGCTTCGGACACCGTCACCAGCGAATGGTAAGGCGCCAGCTTGCTCTTCACGATGGTATGGATCTCCTCGTCCATCAGCGCTTCGATTTCGTGCGTGCGCGCGTTGCCCATGATGATGAGGCGGACATAGTCGCAGATGAACTGGAGCAGCGAGGGGTCGCCGAGCACGCTCGGGAACGCCTTGAAGATCTCGGAGGACGCAGGGTCGTCGATATGCGCCTCGACCTCGTTGCGGCCCTTGCCCCGCAGCTCGCGCATCAGGGCGTGGAGGGCTCCCAGCAGGTCGAGATAATAGCGCTCGCCCGGCACGGCACCGGTGACGGCCTGGACGCAAGCAAGCCCGGTATCAACGACCGTCTTCCATGGATTGGCCATGATGAAGGTGCCGGCCGCGGTCCCCATGATGATCACGAATTCCCACGGCTGCATCAGCACGCCGAGATGCCCGCCCATGGCGGCAAATCCGCCAAGCAGCGCCGCTACCGTGATGACAACCCCCACGAAACTGCCCAACGCGCCGCTCCATCGCCGATCCCATCGGGAATACCTATTCGGCGACGCTTGCGCGAGGCTGGTTTGCCGCTCGTCAGCTTCGCGCAAGCAATTCACGGCAGCTTGGGATGGTGTCGCAAGTGCGGCCGGAGAGACGCGGGTCATGCTATCCACCATCGCGGACTACACCAGACTGACGAAGGACATGGGCAAGTCGCTGACGCAGGTCGCGACGCAGCCGGATGTCAGCCGCGAGACGGATTACTTCCTGAGCCATATCGGCAACGTGAAGACCGTCGACGATTTCCTGAAGGACTATCGCCTCTATTCCTACGCGATGAAGGCCTATGGCCTCAGCGACATGAGCTATGCCAAGGCGTTCATGCGCAAGGTTCTGACCGAGGGCGTCTCGGACAAGGATGCTTTCGCCAACAAGCTGTCCGACACCCGCTACCGGCAATTCGCCGCCGCCTTCAACTTCGCCGCTCTCGGCGACAAGGCGACCCAGGCGACCGCGGCGACGACCGGCACGGCCACCCAATACGTCACGCAGACGATGGAGGAGAAGGCCGGCGACCAGAACGAGGGTCTGCGGCTGGCGCTCTATTTCACCCGCAAGGCTTCCACCATCACCACCGCCTATCAGATCCTCGCCGACAAGGCGCTGACCCAGGTGGTCCAGACCGCAATGGGTTGGTCGTCGACGATCAGCTCGTCCGACATCGATGCCCAGGCCAAGATGATCACGAAGAAGATCGATCTCACCGATTTCCAGGACCCGGCCAAGGTCGACAAATTCGTGCAGCGCTTTGCGGCGATGTGGGACGCGACCCAGGCCCAGAGCGACACCTCGACCAACCCCGCGCTGGTCCTGATTGCCGGCGCATCGTCGACGTCGGCCAGCCTGGACACCGACATGCTCACGAAGCTTCAGTCCATCCGGCTCGGAAAGTAACTCATGCAATCGGCTCTCTATGTGGGATTGTCGGCGCAGGTCGCCCTCGAAAAGCGCCTCCAGACGATCGCCAACAACGTCGCCAACGTCAACACGTCGGCATTCCGCACCGACGTGGTGAAGTTCGAGACCGTCCTGTCCAAGGCGGGCGCGAACCCGGTCGCCTTCTCCTCGCCCGGCGACAACATCATTTCGCGCGAAGTCGGCAGCATTACCGAGAGCGGCAACCCGCTCGACGTCGCCGTGGTCGGACAGGGCTGGATCGCCTTCGCCGGCCCGAACGGCACCGTCTATACGCGCGACGGCCGCCTCCAGATCGCCCCCAACGGCGATCTTCAGACGGTGTCCGGCTTCCCCGTCATCGATTCCGGGGGCGCGCAGATCACGCTCGACCCGAACGGCGGGCCGGTCGCGATCGCGCGCAGCGGCGCGATCACCCAGGACAACAACGAGATCGGCTCCATCGGGCTGTTCAACATTCCCGCCGACGCCAATCTCGAGCGTTACGGCAATTCCGGCGTCACGCCGGACCGGCCCGCGACCGCCATCGCCGACTTCTCCCGCGACGGCTTCAAGCAGGGCTATGTCGAGGGCTCCGGCGCCAATCCGATGATGGAATTGACGAAGCTGATCGCAGCCTCGCGCGCCTTCGACGGCACCAATTCGATGATCGAGGGCACCGAGAGCTCGCTCCAGAATGCAATCCGGACGCTGGGCGAGCCGGGCAAATAGACTTTCAAGTAAAGTGCGCCTCGCGCGCAATGAGGGTGGACGGTTTCCTTGAACGCTCTTCGGCAACTCGAGTGGGCGCTGCTGGAGCTTCAGCAGAGCACTCCCCTGGCAAGCGTCAGCGGCGCGATCTCCGAGATCGCGCCGACGCATTTCCGCGTTTCCGGCCTGTCGCGCTTCGTCAGGCTTGGTGAACTGATCGGCGTCAACTCCGGCGGCAAGCCCCAGATCGGCGAAGTGATCAGGATCGACAGCGAGGGCATCGTCGCCAAGCCGTTCGACCGGCAATTCGCCGGCGGCCTCGGCTCGGTCGCCTACCGGATGCCGCCCCTGTCCTTCGCGCCCGATCCGAGCTGGAAGGGCCGCGTCATCAACGCGCTTGGCGCGCCGCTGGACGGACAGGGTCCCCTCACGCCCGGGTCCCGGCCAGTGTCGGCGGAGGCCGAGGCGCCATCGGCGATGAAGCGCGCACGCGTCCACAAGCCGCTGCGGACCGGCGTACGCGTCATCGACCTGTTTGCCCCGATCTGTGCCGGTCAGCGCGTCGGCATCTTTGCCGGCTCCGGGGTCGGCAAATCGACGCTGCTGGCAATGCTGGCGCGCAGCCAGGGCTTCGACACAGTCGTGCTGGCGCTCGTCGGCGAGCGCGGCCGCGAGGTGCGCGAATTCATCGAGGACGTGCTCGGGGCCAACCGCAGCCGCGCCATCACCATCGTATCGACGGGAGATGAAAGCCCGATGATGCGGCGGCTGGCGCCGAAGACTGCCATGGCGGTTGCCGAATATTTCCGCGACCGGGGCGAATCGGTCCTGCTCGTGGTCGATTCGATCACCCGCTTCGCCCACGCCGCCCGCGAGGTCGCGCTCGCCGCCGGCGAGCCTGCGGTCGCGCGCGGCTATGCGCCGACGGTCTTCACCGACCTGCCGCGCCTTCTGGAGCGCGCCGGGCCAGGCGAAGAGGGATCCGGGACAATCACCGGCATTTTCTCCGTGCTGGTCGACGGCGACGACCACAACGAGCCGATCGCGGACACCATCCGCAGCACCCTCGATGGCCACATCGTGCTCTCCCGGCACATCGCCGACCAGGCGCGCTATCCGGCCGTGGACGTCCTGGCCTCGGTCTCCCGCCTCGCCCACAACGTCTGGGACCCCGAGGAGCGCGAATTGGTGAGCAAGCTGCGCACCATGATGTCCAAATACGAGGACACGCGCGACCTTCGGCTGATGGGCGGATATCAGGCGGGGCGTGATTCGGGGCTCGACCAGGCCGTCGATCTGGTTCCGCGAATCTACAGCGCGATGCGGCAGGACGCCTCGGCGCCGCCCAGCGCCGATCCATTCCGCGAACTCCGGGACATGCTGAAGGGCGACTAGCCGGACGGGGCGGCGGCGCGGCCCCCGCCCGTGGGTCGCAGCCCTGATGATGATCGCGACAGTTGACCACGCGCGCCGCCACGCGTCCTGTGCCTGCGCGCCCATCGCCGCCGTGTCCCACCACCGGCGCATCAACCGTTCGGTGGATATCGCGCGGCTAGGTCGCATCGGTCGAACCGACCCATCCCGCCGCGGTTGCGACGACAACCGTGACGTGCAATCCTAACGAATTCCCTTGGCGATTCCCGGAAGGATCGCGGAAGTTGTGGATGACGCGCCGATGAGCGCCATCGTCATGCACAAGCTTCCATCAGTTTGCATCAGCGTCGGACAGCAACGTGCCGTGCAATCAAGCCGTCGCACAATTGCGTGCAAACAGCTTGTTCCGCTGCATATTGCGATCACCATCATGTGTCCCGAAGAGCGCGATTGTGTTGAACGTCACACTCGTCTGCAGCGACATCCAGTCTCGGAGAGTGTCTCTACTTGATTTTGTTGAGAAGCTCATTCATCGTTTCGACGGTACATAAGAAACGTCTGCGTGTGACTTGAACTCAGGGGCTTCGGGTGAACAACTCCGATCTATCGTCCGATCGTGATAGCAACTCGGGCTTTCGTTCGACGACGCAACGATTGGCATACCAACGGCGGCATCGCTTTTCGCCCCGCACCTTGCAGTGCCGATCAGTCCAGGCCGGATGCCGAGCAGTCCGTGCTTTCGCGCGAGTATCGGGCACGGCGAACGCGTCGGGCATTGCGGGTGGTAGGGCTTCTCGCGAAAGATTCGTGCACAACGGCGGAAGGCGACTTCGGGGCGCCGCAGACGTGATTCCCGGGGCGAGGTAGGAATTCATGCCGTTGGCACGTGAAGCTGTCGAACTGCTGGTTCAGGCGGCGAGAGCTTGGTATTTCGAAGGCAACCAGCATGGACTGCGAGACCGGGAATGGATGGCGTTGCGTTTTCTCGGCCGCGCCAACAGATTCTCGCGCACCCCCTCGGCACTTGCCGGCTTCATCGGCGCGACCAGGGCGACGGCATCGCAGATCGTGAAGACGCTGGAGGGCAAGTCCTTCCTGGTACGAAAGCCATCGCACGAGGACAAGCGCTCCGTGGTGCTCCACGTCACCGCGCAAGGCGAGAAATGCCTGAGCCAGCACGACCCGATCAACCACGTGGTGAACGCAGTCACGGCGCTCGGAACCGACGAGTGCGTCAGGCTCCGCGACTCGCTCCGCGAGATCCTCAACCACCTCGACACGGCACACCAGCGACTCGATGCCAGCATCTGCCGCGATTGCATGTTTCTCGCCGAACGCAGTCCAGCTACTGGCAAGGCACGCTCTACCGCGGAATTCATGTGCCGACTGTATCGCGCGCCGGTCTCGCTCGAGGAGACCGAACTGCTTTGCACGAGCTTCGAGCGCACCCGCGACCGCCCGAAGATCGAGGGGCATCTCGACCGCGCGCGTGTGGCGGGCCAAGGCTAGAGCGAATATCCGCGCCGTGACGGAATGCGCAACCTCCGCGCGGAGGGCGACGCCAGAGCTTGCGCAAAATTTCACGACGATATCGTGCCTTGAAACGCGCATGAGCGTCCGCGTTCTCAACGTCGTTGCTGTGCAAGTTGCGAGCGCAATGACGGAGCAAAGTGCACCTCGCCGCTCACTCTCGCGTCCCAGACAAGCTGCAACGCGCATGGCGCGTTGAAGACGCGCGTGAACGCGCTTATGGCGTTGCAGCGCTGCGTTCGTTGCACGGAATCGAGTGAGGCGCGCACTCTCTCAACATCGGCAATGACGGAGCTTGGGGCCACGGCTGCGTCTCCAAATGCCATTGTCATTCCCCCCCACCGGGTCTCGTCTTCGGCGAGCCCGATGACAGGCCGGCGGGACATCCAGTACGCCGCGGCCGCTCGGTTGACCCACAACTGTCTCGGAGTACTGGATCGTCCGGTCGAGCCGGACGATGACAGTGAGTGTGTGGTTGCAGACACGCCTTGGCGTTCTCGCGGCTGAATTCGCCCGAGCTTTGCTCGATCTCTCCACCCTCCAATCCAAGAGGGCGCAGGGAAGACCGGGTGCCGACGGGCACCCGCGGTCCGCTGCGCGAAGATGTAGCGCAAAAGAACCGCACAGCAGCATACAGGTGTCGCCGATCACTCGGCCTTCCCTGCGCGATGGTCGGACGGCTTATGCCGTGCTCTCCCGGGAGCCGAACTTTCCTTCTGGCCTCCCTCGCCCCGCG
>Ga0102590_1001040_pt1 | contig 46646 bp, 40 predicted proteins | sample AraplaMF_Col_mMF_FD_76859 | JGI IMG/M metagenome (GOLD analysis project Ga0102590, IMG submission 76859) | Arabidopsis root microbial communities from the University of North Carolina, USA - plate scrape MF_Col_mMF | ecosystem: Host-associated > Plants > Roots > Endosphere | place: USA... | reverse complement strand
GCGTGCGCATTTTCATCGGGGCCGAAACGCGACTCTTTTCGCTTTCGGGTTCCTCCCTGATCGCGGCGCCCTATATGACGGGCCGACAGAAGGTGCTGGGGGCGATCGGCGTGATCGGCCCCACCCGGTTAAACTATGCCCGGGTGATCCCGCTGGTGGACTATACCGCCCGCGTGCTCGGCCGGATGATGGACGGATAGAGGACGAGATGACCGACGAACAAACGCCGGCCGAAGACGTGGCCTTCGAGGCCGACCAGGCTTCATGGGAAGACGCGTCGCAGGAGATCGAGGCGCTGAAGCTGGAAGTGGCGGCCCTGAAGGACCAGGCCCTGCGCTACGCGGCCGACGTGGAGAACACCAAGCGCCGGGCCGAGCGCGAGATGAACGACGCCCGCGCCTATGCGATCCAGAAGTTCGCCCGCGACCTGCTGGGCGTGGCCGACAACCTGTCGCGCGCCACCGCCCACAGCCCGCGCGACTCGCAGGACGCGGCGGTGAGCAACTTCATCATCGGCGTCGAGATGACCGAGAAGGAGCTTCTGGGCGCGTTCGAGCGCAACGGCCTCAAGAAGATCGACCCGGGCAAGGGCGAGAAGTTCGATCCCCACCTGCACCAGGCGGTGATGGAGCAGCCCTCGGAAGAGGTCGCCGCCGGCGGCGTCGTCCAGGTGCTGCAGGCCGGCTACGAGCTGATGGGCCGGCTGGTCCGCCCGGCCATGGTGGCCGTGGCCGCCAAGGGCTCCAAGGGCCCGGACACGCCGGCCGAGCCGACCGCGGGCGCCGCCAACCCGTACGCCGCCAACGGGGCGGATACGGGCGGGGCTTTCGACACCAAGGCCTGATCGCCACCTTCTGATCCGCTCATCCCGGCGAATGCCGGGATGAGCGGCGTCTAGGATTGGCCCGCGATCCGGTCCGCCAGCCCCTTCGCCCCCGCCACCGCATCCGCCCAGGTCGCCTCGAAGTCCGCGTCGTCGCCGTGGTAGGGGTCGGCCACCGATTTGCCCTGCCGCCCCTCGACGGCGTCCAGCAGCAACAGCAGTTCCGCGGTCCCGTCCGCCGGCCGCAGCGCCTTCAGGTCCGCCAGGTTGGCGCGGTCCAGCGCCACCAGGTGGGTGAAGCGGCGGAAGTCCTCGGGCGTCACCTGCCGCCCACGATAGCCGGAAATGTCGATCCCCCGCCGCAGCGCCACCGCCTGGGCCCGGCGGTCGGGCGGATAGCCCACGTGCCAGTCCCCGGTGCCGGCCGAATCGATCTCGACCTCCAGCCCGCGCCGCGCCACCTCCTGGCGGAAGGCCGCCTCGGCCAGGGGCGAGCGGCAGATGTTTCCGAGACAGACGAACAGGACGGCGGCGCGCTTCACGGATGACCTCTCGGTGACAGGACGCACCGCTTGCGCGCGCGCCGGACAGGCCCAACATGTAGCCTCGCCCATTCCCATGACGAAAGGCCGACTCCCATGACCACCGAGACCGCGATCCTCGCCGGCGGCTGTTTCTGGGGCGTCCAGGACCTGCTGCGCCGCTATCCCGGCGTGCTGAAGACCCGCGTCGGCTATTCCGGCGGCGACGTGCCCAACGCCACCTATCGCAACCACGGGACCCACGCCGAGGCGATCGAGATCGTCTTCGATCCCGCGGTGATCAGCTATCGCCGGATCCTGGAGTTCTTCTTCCAGATCCACGACCCGACCACCCTGAACCGCCAGGGCAACGACGTCGGTCTCAGCTACCGCTCGGCGATCTTCTATACGAGCGACGCACAGAAGCGCGTGGCGGAAGACACCATCGCGGACGTCGACGCCTCGGGCCTGTGGCCCGGCAAGGTGGTGACCGAGGTCGCCCCCGCCGGCCCGTTCTGGGAGGCCGAGCCCGAGCACCAGGACTATCTGGAGCGGATCCCCAACGGCTACACCTGCCACTTCATCCGCCCGGGCTGGACGCTGCCCGTGCGGACCGAGCGCGCGGCCGCCGTCTAGCGCGGACAGGCGCCGAATCCCGGGGTGCGCATTTCGCCGCACCCCGTCGCGCGCCCCCTCTTCCCCAGCGGCGCGATTACGCTAATGTCGCAAGTCCATTCATTGCGGGGCTGCGGGGGATTCTCTCTGTCGGCGGCGGCCCTGGGACCTGGACCGAGATATGAAGCTTACCATCGAGCGGGCGGCGCTGCTGAAGGCGCTGGGTCACGTGCAGAGCGTCGTGGAACGCCGCAACACCATCCCGATCCTGTCGAACATCCTGCTGTCGGCCGACCGCGACACCCTGTCGTTCTCGGCCACCGACCTGGACATGGAGATCATCGACGAGGGCCTGGCCCAGATCGACCAGCCCGGCCAGATCACCGCCCCGGCCCACACCCTGTATGAAATCGTCCGCAAGCTGCCCGACGGCTCGGACGTCTCGCTCAGCTTCAGCGGCGATGATCCCCGCCTGGTGATCCAGGCCGGCCGCTCGCGCTTCAACCTGCCGGTGCTGCCGGCCGGCGACTTCCCGGTGATGAGCAGCGACGGCCTGTCGGGTCGCATCTCGGTCGACACCAACGAGCTGATCCGGCTGATCGACAAGACCCGCTTCGCGATCTCGACCGAAGAGACCCGCTACTACCTGAACGGCCTGTACCTGCACACCGTCAACGACGGCGGCGTGACCAAGCTGCGCGCCGTGGCCACCGACGGCCACCGCCTGGCCCTGGCCGAGATGGACGCCCCCGAGGGGGCGGCCGGCCTGCCCGGCATCATCGTGCCGCGCAAGACCATCCAGGAGGCCCGCCGCCTGATGGAATCGGCCGGCGAGCAGGTCGACCTGCAGGTCTCGGCCCAGAAGGTGCGTTTCGAGTTCGGCCGCGCGGCCCTGACCTCCAAGGTCATCGACGGCGCCTTCCCGGACTATCTGCGCGTGATCCCGCGCGACAACGCCAAGATCCTGACCCTCGACAACGACCTGTTCGCCAAGGCCGTCGACCGGGTGGCCACCATCTCGGCCGAGAAGAGCCGCTCGGTGAAGCTGGCCGTCGAGCCGGGCCGCATCACCCTGACCGTGCGCAACATGGAAGCCGGCCAGGCCGTCGAGGAGGTCGAGGTCGATTACGACGGCGAGGCCTTCGAGATCGGCTTCAACGCCCGCTACCTGCTGGACGTCTGCGGCCAGATCGGCGGCCCGATCGCCGAGTTCCGCTTCGCCGACCCGGCCTCGCCCACCCTGGTGGTCGACCCCACCGATCCGGGCGTGAAGTACGTGCTGATGCCGCTGCGGGTGTAGGGTTCCGAGGCTTCGCTGATTCCGAAAACGGGCGCCGTGGGCGCCCGTTTTGCCGTGGGGTTCGCGCCCTGCTCGCAATCCAGGATTGACGGACTTCCCTCAATCCTTCCCACTCGGGGCGCCGGAGGGGCCTCGGAGGGGACGTCGGATTTTCATGGCCGGACAACCGGACGATCCAGAGGGAACACGACCCGCCCAAGACGCCCGGGTTCGCCGGCGAGGGCGCCGAAACATCCTCGACAGCGGCATGAGCCTCGGCGGGTGGGTCGTGATCGCCGCGTCCGTAGGGATCTGCGCCGCGATCTATCTCGCCCAGAAAAACGCGTCGGCGGACGAGGCCGCGTTCTGGAGCCTTCGCGGCCCGCCCTGCCCGACCCTGGACCAGGCAAGCTACCAGCGGGCCTGGGGAACGGCTCAGGTCACCAGATACGACGGGGCGAGCTTCGAATATCGCGTCGGCCACATGATGTGCACCCAACGCCCCGGGGAACACGGGACCGGGGGTCCCTATCCCGTCTGCCAGTTTACGGGGCCCGTCTTCCTGGGCGTCGAGGCCGGCGGCCGCCGCGCCTATTTCGCGCCGCCTTCGCGCTCTGCGGCCCGCGTGGCGATCCTGAACGGCCAAGCCCGTTGCGTGCTGATCCCACGCTTCAAGATGAACGCCCATCGCTAGGGCGAGTCGCGCAACAAGGACTCACGCGACGCGTCCTAAGCCTTTGCTTTTGGGCGTCTTCTTGCGGAAACCGGTCCCCGCGCTTCCACGCGACAGCCTCAGCCGACCCCGAGAAGCCGCACGACCAGCCACAATCCCCCGAAGATCACCGCCCACCCGGTCGCGATGCCGAGTTCCGGATTGTTCTGCCACCACTGGCGCGGTGCGTCCAAAGCCTTGAGTTTCATGTCCCCTCCCCAGGGTCTGTTACCGCTATTCAGAACATAGAAACCCTGTCGCGCAAGCAACTTCCGGTTCCTGCGACGACTTGCGCGCGAACTCCCGCCTCGAGGACGCGCGCTTGCCCGAGTCCCCACCCGTGCTAGCCTCCGTTTCATAAGAAAACGGGAGGAATGCATGGCGCGGGTCAGCTACATGACGGTGGGGTCCAACAGGCTGGAGGCGGCCAAGGCGTTCTACGACGCCCTGCTCGGCTCGATCGGCATGAGCGGCGTCTATGAACACCCCTCGGGCGGGCGGCTCTATCGCGGCAAGGGCACGGGCCTGTTCGGGGTGCTGGGCCCCCATGACGGCCAGCCGGCCTGCGTCGGCAACGGCACGATGGGCGGCTTCGACTTCGAGAGCCGCGAGGCGGTCGACGCCTTCCACGCCAAGGCGATCGCGCTGGGCGGAACCTGCGAGGGCGCGCCCGGCGAACGGATGCCCGGGGCCTATTTCGCCTATTTCCGCGACCTGGATGGCAACAAGCTGTGCGGCTACAAGTTCGGCTGACGCCGGAAGACCAAGATTCGGCCGTCATTCCCACCCGCGCGCGCCACGATCCGGGCGCAGACCCCCCGAGGTCTTGCCTCAACAGGTCTTGCCCCAACAGGTCTTGCAAGGAGTCCGCCATGCGCACGAGCTGGGACCGCATCGCCGCCGTCGTCTTCAGCGGGACCGCCTGGGCGCTGGCCCTGGTGGCCGGGCCGCACCTGGCGCACGCCCTGCGCCACCCCGCCCGGCTGATGGCCCACGCCGCCATCGGCCGGCGCCGCGACCTGGGCTGACGGCGGATTTAGACCTGCGGCCCGAATAGGCTAGAAGGCGCGGGTGAGCCGCGCCGCCCTCCTTTCGCTGACCCTGACCGACTTCCGCTCGTACGAGCGCGCGCGGCTGCGTCCGGAAGGGGCCAGCGTCTATCTGTTCGGGGCCAACGGGGCGGGCAAGACCAACCTGCTGGAGGCCATCAGCCTGCTGTCGCCGGGCAAGGGCCTGCGCGGCTCCGGCCTGACCGAGGTGGGTCGCCGCCTGCCCGGCGAGGCGACCGGCCGCGCCTGGGCCGTCGCCGCCGAGGCGCAGGCGGGAGACGACGACCCGGTGCGCCTGGGCACCGGCGTCGAACTGGCCGGCGCGGCCCGTCGGGTGGTCCGCATCGAGGGCGAGACCGTCCCGCCCGGCCGCCTGGCCGACTACGTCCGCCCGATCTGGCTGACCCCGGCCCAGGACCGGCTGTTCCTCGAGGCGGCCGGCGAGCGCCGCAAGTTCTTCGACCGCCTGGTGTTCGCCGGCGAGCCCGACCACGCCCGCCACGCCAACGCCTACGACAAGGCCCAGCGCGAGCGCATGCGCCTGCTGACCGACGCCGCCGAGACCGGCCAGCCGGCCGACGCCATCTGGCTGACCGCCCTGGAAGCCCGCCTCGGCCAGGCCGGCGCCCTGATGGCCGGCGCCCGGGCCCGCACCCTCCTGGCCCTGCAGGCCGAGATCGACGGCCGCGGCGACCGCCCCTTCCCGCGGGCCCGCCTGGCCCTGGCCGGCGAATGGGAGCGGATGGCGCTGGACGGCGTCGAGACGGCGGAAATCGAAGCCCGGCTGGCCGCCGCCCTGGCCGCCGCCCGCCCCCGCGACGGGGCCGCCGGGCGCGCCCTGACCGGTCCGCACCGGGGCGATCTGGCCATCCATCACGTCGACAAGGACCGTCCCGCCGCGGAATGTTCGACGGGAGAGCAGAAAGCGCTGATTCTGAACCTGGTTTTGGCGCAGGCCGCGCGACTTTCGCGTGCGAACGACGCGCCGAATCCTATATTGTTGCTCGACGAAGTCGCCGCGCATCTCGACCTGAAAAGGCGGGCCGCCCTGGCCGACGAAATCACGGCGCTCGGCCTGCAGGCTTTTCTGACAGGCACCGACGAGTCGCTGTTCGACCATCTGAAAGGTCGGGCTCTCGGCGTTCGCGTCAGCGAACTCGGCCTGACCGCATTGGAAGACGTATGACCGAAGAGACCAAGGGCCAGCCCGAAGACCACCTCACCACCGCCGACGGCTCGGAAATGTCGGCCCCCGAGGTGATGACCGGCGAGTACAGCGCCGACTCCATCAAGGTGCTCAAGGGCCTGGACGCGGTGCGCAAGCGTCCGGGGATGTACATCGGCGACACCGATGACGGCTCGGGCCTGCACCACATGGTCTACGAGGTGGTCGACAACGCCATCGACGAGGCCCTGGCCGGCCACGCCACCAAGGTGGAGGTGATCCTCAACGCCGACGGCTCGGTGACCGTCACCGACGACGGCCGCGGCATCCCGGTCGACATCCACGAGGGCGAGGGCGTCAGCGCGGCCGAGGTCATCATGACCCAGCTGCACGCCGGCGGTAAGTTCGACCAGAACAGCTACAAGGTCTCGGGCGGCCTGCACGGCGTGGGCGTCTCGGTGGTCAACGCGCTCAGCGACTGGCTGGAGCTGAAGATCCACCGCAACGGCCGCAGCCACCAGATGCGCTTCGAGCGCGGCGACGCGGTGACCTCGCTGAAGGAAACCGGCGACTCGCCCGTCCGCGCCGACGGCCCGAAGGCCGGCGAGGTGCTGACCGGCACCGAGGTGACCTTCTTCCCGTCCAAGGACACCTTCGCCTTCATCGATTTCGACCGGAAGACGCTGGAGCATCGCCTGCGCGAGCTGGCGTTCCTGAACTCGGGCGTGACCATCTGGTTCAAGGATGAGCGCGACGCCGAGCCGTGGGTCGAGAAGCTGCACTACGAGGGCGGCATCGAGGCCTTCGTGCGCCACCTGGACAAGGCCAAGACCCCGCTGCTGAAGACCCCGATCGTCATCCGCGGCAAGAAGGACAAGGTCGAGGTCGACCTGGCCGTCTGGTGGAACGACAGCTACCACGAGCACATGCTGTGCTTCACCAACAACATCCCCCAACGGGATGGCGGCACCCACCTGTCGGCGTTCCGCGGCGCGCTGACGCGGATCATCACGAACTACGCCGAGAGCTCGGGCATCACCAAGAAGGAAAAGGTCAATGTCGGGGGCGAGGACGCCCGCGAAGGCCTGACCTGCGTGCTGTCGGTCAAGGTGCCGGACCCCAAGTTCAGCTCGCAGACCAAGGACAAGCTGGTCTCGTCCGAAGTGCGGCCGGCCGTCGAGAGCCTGGTGCAGGAAGGCCTGGCCACCTGGTTCGAGGAGCACCCGAACGAGGCCAAGGCCATCGTCTCCAAGATCGCCGAGGCCGCCGCGGCCCGTGAAGCGGCCCGCAAGGCCCGCGAACTGACCCGCCGCAAGAGCGCCCTCGACATCACTTCGTTGCCGGGAAAGCTCGCGGATTGCTCCGAACGCGACCCGGCCAAGTCCGAGATCTTCATCGTCGAGGGCGACTCGGCCGGCGGCTCGGCCAAGCAGGCCCGCAACCGCGACAACCAGGCCGTCCTGCCCCTGCGCGGCAAGATCCTGAACGTCGAGCGCGCCCGCTTCGACAAGATGCTGTCGTCCGACCAGATCGGCACGCTGATCACCGCCCTGGGGGCCGGCATCGGCCGCGACGACTTCAACCCCGACAAGGTGCGCTACCACAAGATCGTGCTGATGACCGACGCCGACGTCGACGGCGCCCACATCCGCACCCTGCTGCTGACCTTCTTCTACCGGCAGATGCCGGAGCTGATCGAGCGCGGCTACATCTACATCGCCCAGCCGCCGCTCTACAAAGCCGCCAAGGGCAAGTCGTCGCGCTACCTGAAGGACGACGCCGAGATGGACGCCTTCCTGGTGGACGAGGGCGTGGACGGCGCCGAGCTGGACCTGGCCGGCGGCGAGCGCCGCACCGGCGCGGACCTGCTGGCCCTGGTCCAGCTGGCCCGCCAGGCCAAGGGCAACATCGATCGCCTGGCCCAGCGCGCCCCGGCCTTCGCCGTCGAGCAGGCGGCCCTGGCCGGCCTGTTCGGCGACAAGCCCGACATCGCCGCCGCGGCCAGACGCCTTGATCTGTATGCGGAAGAAGGCGACGGCCCGTGGTCGGGCGAGCGCGGCGACACCGCCTTCGTCTTCAAGCGCATCCGTCGCGGCGTCACCGAGACCGTGGTCCTGGACGACGGCCTGCTGCACGCCGCCGACGCCCGCCGCCTGGCCGAACGCGCCGGCGCCCTGGCCGAGGTGTTCTCGGGTTCGGCGATCTTCCGCCGCAAGGACAAGTCGACCACCGTGCGCGGCCCGCTCGACCTGGTCGGCGCGGTGCTGGACGCCGGCCGCAAGGGCCTGTCGATCCAGCGCTACAAGGGCCTGGGCGAGATGAACCCCGAGCAGCTGTGGGAAACCACCCTCGACGTCGAGGCCCGCACCCTGCTGCAGGTCCGCGTCAACCACGCCGACGACGCCGACGACATGTTCAGCCGCCTGATGGGCGACCTGGTCGAGCCGCGGCGGGAGTTCATCCAGGAGAACGCGCTGGACGCGGAGGTGGACGTCTAGCGTCGGCCTCGCCGACGAACGAAGCTCAAGGGGGTCGGCGCGAGCCGGCCCCTTTCGCGTTTTCGGACTTCCAGGCCGGCGGCCTCAGTCGTCCGTGAAATAGTCCGCGATCGCGGCGTCCACGGACTCCAGCTCGAACCCCGGCGAGCCGGCGCGTTCCAGGGCGTGGCGGATCTGCCAGGCGCTGCGGCCGACGTGGATGCCCATGCCGCGCAGCTCCTCGACGATGGCGGCGCGGGTGGCGTCGTCGACCGACTTGTTGTTCTCCAGCCGCGCCTGGTCCAGCCGCCAGCCGAAATAGGTGTCGGGCGTCAGTTCGATCACCGCGCCGGGGGCCGGCAGCCATTCGTAGATGGCGCAGCGGCGGTCGACGGCCGCGTCCACATAGTTGGCCAGGCAGTTGCGGTAGCGGCGGGCGGCGTCGCGGATGGCCGCCACGGTCTCCAGCGGCCGCAGACGCTCCGTACCCGGATGAGGCGGCTTGGGCAGTTCGCGGCGGAAGTCGTCGGCCACCAGGTTGAACAGGGTCTTGGCGGTGGGCGCGCGGGTCCAGACGGCGATCCGCTCGGCCAGCACCGCCTCGGGCAGGCGGCGGGCCAGCAGGGCATGGGCCTCGGCCAGCAGCTTGGCCTGGGCGGCGCTGACCCGCACGGCCGCCCCGCCGGCGTCGCGCAGCGGTCGCGGCAGGGCGCCCAGGGTCCGCACCTGCAGCGGATCGATCCGGTCGGCGTGGCGCAGGGTCTTGGCCGGCTTGGGATCGGCCAGCAGGGCGACCAGGACGCGGTAGTCCTCGGGCGTCCAGGCGATCTCGCCCAGCCGCTCCAGCGCCCGGGCCAGGCCCTCGGGGGCCGGATCCAACACCAGGCGCACGGCCTTGCGCAGCGGGGCCTCAAGCAGCAGGTCGACATCGACCGGCGGCCGGCCCCCGTGCTTTTCGGCGGCCTCCGTCGCCAGCATCAGGCAGATCAGGTGTCGTCGCGCCGTCGGGGCGGTGACGAAGGGCGTATGCGGCGCGGGCCAAAGGGCGGCCAGCACGTCCGCATAGGCGGGCGCGATCAGGCGCAGCAGGGGCGAGGCGAGCTCGGTCGCCTGGGCCAGAACGAGGGTGGTCATCGATAGCTCCCGGCGACGGCCGGGGCGGTCGTCGCTAGCGGTGTTGGTGGTCTTGGGGACGAAGCGGGCGCGGCTCGCACGACGCGCGCCATCGCACCGGGATCGGTGGCTTGTATGGCTGGGCGGCGTTCAAGGTCATGCGGCGGCGGCTTCCTGAGTTGGGCGCTGGACGGAAGGCGCTGATCTCACGAATCGTCGGGCGCGGACAAGGCGTCCGCGCGGCCGGAGGCGACTTGGCCTCGGCCTTGTGGCTCGAAGGACACGGTTCGATGAACGCGACCGGCCGACCGCGCCTGTCGGGCGGCGCTTGCGCGGCTCCTCGTATGGGCATACATATAGTGCGCTATATATTTGAGGCCGCATGACCCAGGACACCCTCGCCGACCTCGGACCCGCCTTCCTGGGCAGCCGGCTCAAGCGGCTTTCCGACCGGCTGCAGGCTGAGGCCACCGCCGTGCTCCAGGCCCACGACCTGCCGATCCAGCCGGCCCAGCAGGTGGTGCTCGGCGCCCTGAAGCGCGACGGGGCCCTGACGATCGGGGCCCTGGCCCAGCGCCTGGGGATCAGCCAGCCGACCATCACCCGCACCGTCCAGGGCCTGGTGGACCAGGGGCTGCTGGCCGTCAGCCGCGAGGCCCGCGACATGCGCCACAAGACCCTGTCCCTGACCGACGAAGGCGCGCGGGTGATCGGCGACGCCCAGCGCGAGGTCTGGCCGCGCGTGGCCGCGGCGGTGTCGCAGCTGTGCGGCGGACGGGAACAGGCCCTGCTGGACCAGATCGCGGCGGTGGAGGCCGGGCTGGACGCCCGGTCGCTGCTGGACCGCGTCCGGGCGGCCGACGGCCTGACCGTGCTCGACTACGCCGACGACCTGGCCCAGGCCTTCCACGACATCAACGCCGAATGGATCTCGCGGATGTTCGCCCTCGAGGAGAACGACATCCGCCTGCTGGAAGACCCGCGCGGCCTGATCATCGACAGGGGCGGGGCAGTGCTGTTCGCCCGGACGCCCGACCTGGGCGTGGTGGGCACCTGCGCGATCATGCGGATGAAGGACGGCTGGTACGAGCTGACCAAGATGGGCGTGCTGGAGGCGGCGCGCGGCCGCAAGGTCGGCGAGTTCCTGCTGGCGGCGGCGATCGAGCGCGCCAAGGCCATGGGCGTGGCCGACCGGCTCTACCTGCTGACCAACAAGAAGTGCGCGGCGGCCATCCATCTCTACGAGAAGCTGGGCTTCCAGCACGACGCCGAGATCATGGCCCTGTTCGGCAGCCGCTACGAGCGGTGCGACGTGGCGATGCGGTATCGGGGTTAGGCCGAAACCTGCGCCGCCACGGCCTTCAGCACAGTCTTGGCCGCGTTCGGGTCCAGCCGGACCTGCAGGCCGCGCTGGCCACCGTTGATGTAGACGCGATCCTCCGCCAGGGCGTCGGCCTCGATCACCGCCGGCAGGGCCTTCCTCTGGCCGAAGGGACTGATGCCGCCGACCTTGTAGCCGCTGATCCGTTCGGCGTCGGCGGGCTTCATCATCTGGGCCGACTTGCCGCCGACGGCGGCCGCCAGCTTCTTCATGGCCACCTCGCGGTCGGAGGGCACGATGACCAGCACCGGCTTGCCGTCGACCAGGGCCATCAGGGTCTTGAGCACCCGGCCGGGATCCTCGCCCAGGGCCGCGGCGGCGGCCAGGCCGATGCTGTCGGCGTCCGGGTCGTAGTCGTAGGCGTGGACGGTGAACGCGACCCCGGCCTTGGTCAGGGTCTGGGTGGCGGGCGTGGTGCGGGACATGGCGTCACTATAGCCAAGCCCGCCCGCGCCGAGCCAGAGCCAGGACTCCCACGCTTAGGCAAACCCTCCGTTGTCATCCCGGAAGCCTCGCAGAGGCTGTCCGGGATCCAGGGGACTGGGCCAATGCGGTGCGGTCCACCTGGGTCCCGGATAAGCGCTCCGCGCTTTCCGGGATGACAACGAAAGGGTGAGCCCTACTTCGGGCAGATCGCGTCGCCCTCGTTGGAGGCCAGGCGCACCTCGGTCAGCGAGACCCCGAACGGCGCGGTCGTGCCGATCACGAACGGGGCGGTGACGTGGTCCATCTTGGCGCCGACCGCCTGGAAGCAGGACAGCTTGATCTTGGCGCTGCGCCATTCGCCCGGCTTGGCGGCCTTGACCAGGTTCGAGACGTCCAGCGTGCCGGCGCACGAGGCGTCGTCGGCGCAGCCGATGCTCATCGTCACCGGGGCGGTCGGCGGGACGTCGATCCGATAACGGACCATCACCGCCATGTCGCCGGTGGTCTGGCGCGACAGGTCGACCGGCGGACCGTGGATGGCCAGCATGCCCTGGCCGGTCCAGGCCACCTGGCGGGCGTTCTCCTGGGCCCCGGCGTCGATCGTCTTGACCGATCCCGCCCCCAGGAAGTCCATCCGCCACGGCGCGGGCAGGCGGCCGTCGACGAAGTAGCGGTCGACGCTGCCGGCGGCGGCGACGTTGCCCGGGTCCTCGGCCAGGGTCCCGACCTGGCCGGGCTTGGCGTAGGACAGGCCGTAGCCGTAGGCGAACTGCGGGTCGTAGCCTGGCTGGCCGCGGTTCAGCGGGCCCTGGTCGGCGCGCTTGGGCCACGAGAAGCCCAGCTTGCCCTGGAAGTCGCGGGCGGGCTTGCCGCCCTTGCCGGCCACCAGCACATCGGCGACGCCGCCGCCTTCGCTGCCCGGCAGCCAGGCGGCCACGAAGGCGTCCGAGGCGTTGATCTCGGGGTTCACCCACAGCGGGCGGCCCGACAGGAACACCGAGACGACCGGGATCCCCTGCGCCTTCAGCTTCTTGAGCAGGGCCAGGTCGGTCTTGTCGCCCAGCTGATAGCCCAGATGCGCGACATCGCCCTGGAATTCCGCGTAGGGGTCCTCGCCGAACACGACGATGGCGACGTCGGGCTTGGTCTTGAACTGGCCGTTCGGCGCCAGCTCGGCCTGGCCGCCGGCCGCCGTCACCGCCTGCTCGATCCCGCCCCAGATCGACTGGCCGTGCGGGAAGTCGCTGTTCTTGTTGCCCGTGCCCTGCCAGGTCAGGGTCCAGCCGCCCGAGGCCTTGCCGATGTCGTCGGCGGCGCCGGCCACCAACACCTTGGCGCCCGGCTTGACCGGCAGCACGCCGTCGTTCTTCAGCAGCACCAGCGACTTGGCCACGGCCTCGCGGGCGATGGCCCGGTGATCGGCCGCGCCCAGACGGTCCAGCTTGCCCTGGACGGTCGGCGCCACGCGCTCGAACAGCCCAGCCTTGACCTTGACCCGCAGGATGCGGCGCACGGCGTCATCCAGCCGCGCCATCGGGATCTCGCCCGACTTCACCTGGGCCAGGGTGTTGTCGTAGAGGCCCTTCCAGCTGTCGGGGGCCATGTACATGTCCAGGCCCGCGTTCATCGCCTGCGGGCAGCTGGTGTTGGTGCAGCCCGGCAATTGTCCGTGGGCGTTCCAATCGCTGACCACGAAGCCCTGGAAGCCCATCCTGCCCTTGAGCACGTCGGTCAGCAGGGTCTTGTTGCCGGTGATCTTCTGGCCGTTCCAGCTGGAGAACGAGGCCATCACCGTCAGGATGCCGGCGTCGATGCTGGGCGGATAGCCCTGGGCGTGGATGGCCACCAGCTCCTGTTCGGAGATCCGGGCGTCGCCCTGGTCCTTGCCGTCCTCGGTGCCGCCGTCGGCCAGGAAGTGCTTGGCCGAGCCGGCGATGTGGCCGGCGCCCAGGGTCTGGCCGGGCTTCAGCTCGCCCTGCAGGCCCAGGGTCATGGGACCGGAATAGGACTTCACCACCTCGGGATCCTCGGCGTAGCCCTCGTAGCTGCGGCCCCAGCGGTCGTCGCGAGGCACGGCCACGGTGGGGCCGAAGGTCCAGTCGCCGCCGACCACCGCCACCTCCTCGCCGGTGGCCTGGCCGATGCGGCGGATCAGGGCCGGGTCGCGCATGGCGCCCAGGCCGATGTTGTGCGGGAAGATCGTGGCTCCGACGATGTTGTTGTGCCCGTGCACGGCGTCGATGCCGAACATGATCGGGATCGGGGTGTGGCCGGCGCGCGGGGCCAGGGCCTCCTTGCGATAGGCGTCGACCAGGTCGATCCAGGCCTTCGGCGGGGCGCGGTCGTCGCCGCCGGGCGCCGAGTTGCCGCCGGCCAGGATCGAGCCCAGCGGATATTTCTCGAGATCGGCCGGGGTCATCGAGGCGATGTCGCCCTGGATGGTCTGCCCGACCTTCTCCTCGACGCTCATCCTGGCCATCAGCTGGGTGATGAAGGCCTCGGTCTTGGCGTCGGTGATCGCCGCCGGGCTGGCCGCCGCGGGCCACTGCGCCGGGTGGGCGACGGTCGACGCCGCCGGGTTCGACTGGGCGAAGGCGGCCGTGCCAGCCAAGCCGGTCGAGGCGACGAGGGCCGAAATCAGCAGGCGACGAGGCGAAACGGTCATTCAACACCTTCGAGAAGCGGCCCGCGCGACAGGTGCGCGGGCGGACATTGCGCGGCAAAGAACCGGCGCGACGGGGAGAACGTCGTCGCGCCGGAGTTTGGAGAGCCCCCGATGAAGGGCATCCAGTCGCGCCGACGTCGGAGGGGTCTGACGGCGGCGTGTCGTCCCCGCCGACGGATCGGCGCTGGAATGGGACGCAGAGGAATTCTTGTGACGCCGCTCGCCGCTGTCGGGCGCGCTGGCGCGGGACCTAGGTGTTTCCTTCCCTGATACGGAGGCTGCCGCCCCTCTTCACGGCCTTGACTGCACCATGGATTGACAGCGCTGTCCAGAGATTTGATAGCGGTACCTTGCCGGGCGGCGTCAGGCCATGGCGGCCTCCGCGGCCCACATGCCGTGGCGTTTGAGATAGTCGGCGTGGCCGGGCATGGCCTCGACCCGGCGGGCGACCAGGGCCTTCATGTTGCGGAAGCCCTCGGCGATCGCCCGGCTGTCCTGATCCGCCACCAGCGGCGAATAGGACCGCGGATGCACGCCCTGCCCCAGCAGCACCGCCAGCCAGGAGGTCGGAGTGAACATCTCGTCGGGATGGATGACCAGCTGGCCGCGCTCGCGGAACAGCTCGATCCGCTCGGCCAGCGAGTCCGGGATGGGCATCTGGCGCACATAGGACCACAGGGCCGCGTCGTCACGGACGGTGGCCTTGTAGTGCAGGACCAGGAAGTCGCGGATCGTCTCCATGTCGACCTGGATGCGGCGGTTGTAGACGTCGCGGTTGGCCGGCGAGAACGACCGGTCGGGGAAGTGCTGCAGCAGCTTGTTGATGCTGGCCTGGATCAGATGGATGCTGGTGGACTCCAGGGGCTCCATGAACCCGCTGGACAGGCCGATGGCGACGACGTTCTTGTCCCACATCCTGCGGCGGCGGCCGGTGTTGAACCGCAGCAGGCGCGGCTCGGCCAGGGGCTCGCTCTCCAGGTTCGCCGTCAGGGTCGCCACGGCGGCCTCGTCCGAGATGAAGCGGCTGGAATAGACGTAGCCGTTGCCGACCCGGTGCTGCAGCGGGATGCGCCACTGCCAGCCGGCCTCGCGGGCCGTCGAGGTGGTGTAGGGCGACAGCGGTCCGCGCAGGGCGCAGGGCGCGGCGGCGGCCCGGTCCATCGGCAGAAGGTCGGACCAGTCCTCGTAGCCTGCCTTCAGCGTCTGCTCGATCAGCAGGCCGCGGAAACCCGAGCAGTCGATGAACAGGTCGCCCTCGACGACCTGGCCGGACTTCAGCCGCAGGGCGGTGACGAAACCGGTCTCGGGATGCTGGTCGACCTGGACGACCTCGCCCTCGGTGCGCGCGACGCCCAGCGTCTGGGCGAAGCGGCGCAGGTACTGGCCGTAGAGAATGGTGTCGAAATGATAGGCGAAGCCGAAGGTCGACATCGGGTCGCGCGGATCGTCGCTCTGCCGGTCGAACCGGCCGGCCTTGGCGGCCTGGGCGCACAGCGAATAGTCGGCCAGGTCGAGGGCGCCGCCCTCGTGGTCCAGCTTCAGCCAGTACTGGAAGAAGTGGCCCAGCTCGGCGTTGAGGCCGTAGACCCCGAACGGATGGAAATAGGACTGGCCCAACCGGCCCCAGTCGCGGAACTGGATGCCCAGCTTGTAGGTGGCCTGGGTCTCGCGCATGAACTCAGCCTCGTCCAGGCCCAGCATGGCGTTGAAGAGGCGGATCGGCGGGATCGTGGCTTCACCGACGCCGACGACGCCGATGTCCTGGGATTCGACGACCTGGATGCGGTAGCGGCGGTCGAGGCCGCGCGCCAGGGCGGCGGCGGTCATCCATCCGGCGCTTCCGCCCCCGACGATGACGATGTTCTGGATCCAGTTTCCGTCAGACATCTCGCCGTCCCTCAGCTTGGTGACGTCCCGTCGCCCGGCGATCCTGAGCCGGGCGGCGGCGACGCTCAAGGGCGTCGGCCATGGCCCCGCGAAGGGCCATGGCCGGGCCTTGCCTCGGCGCTAGCGGCCGAAGCGGTAGCGGAGTCCGAACGTCACGCGGCGGTCGCCCGACACGAAACGGAAGGGCAGTTCGGAGAACTGCAGGTAGGCCTTGTTGTCTTCCTTGGTCAGGTTCGAACCCTCCAACGTCACCTTCAGGTCCTTGGTGATGTCGTAGGCGATCTGGCCGTCAAGCTGACCATAGGCCTCGTTGAAAATCCCCAGCCTGTGGGTGTCCGGGTTGGCGCCGAAGCTGAAGGCGCCCAGGTAGGCCTTGTCACGCCAGGCGTAGGACAGGCGGGTCGAGAAGGGACCGCGCTCGAAATAGCCCAGGACGTTGAAGGCGTGCTTGGACACGCCGGGGATCGGCAGGTTCTTGGAGAAGTCGGTGAACTCGGGCGACTTGGAGTCCGAGTAGGTGTAGTTGGCCGTGAAGCCGAACCCGTTCTCGAACGCGTACTGCGCCTGGGCTTCCAGACCCTTGATCTCGCCGCCCTCGCCGTTGACCACCGAGTCGAACGTACCGGTCGTGGCCCCCGCCACCGACTGGTCCTTCACCGTCACCGGGAAGGTCTCGGGGACGATGAACGAGTCGATGCTCTTGTAGAACACGCCCGCCGAAACCAGGCCCTGGCTGCCGAAATAGTGCTCCCAGGTCAGGTCGAACTGCGACGCGCGGAACGGATCGAGGTCCGGGTTGCCGCCGCTGCCGTTGGTGTAGAGGAACTTGTCGAAGTTCGGCCCCGGGGTGGACGAGCGGGTGAAGTTGTACGACGCGCCCTGGCCCAGCTGGAACAGGTTCTGGGCGGCCACGACGCGGGCGCCGCTGGCGCGGACCTTGTCCTGGTCGGTGACGTTGAACACCGCGTTGATCTGCGGCAGGACGTCCGTGTACTCGCGCACCGTCCGTTCGCTGTCCGGGTTCTTCAGGATGCCGTTCCAGCTGTCGGTGCCCCACCACAGCGGGGTCACCGGCGTGTTGGACGAGTCGATGACCAGCTTGGTGTGCACCACCCGGACGCCGGCGTTGATGTGGTAGCCGTCGTCGCCGAGGTCGGCCATCACATAGCCCGAGGTCGTCTCGTCCTTGATTTTGAAGGACTCGATCGGGTCGCGGTAGAAGGCGAACTTGGTCGACGGATACAGGCCCTGGATCCAGCCGACCGGGTTCTTCATCTGCCCGTAGTCCTGGAAGAGCGCGTTCACGCCGTGGACGTTGTCGGTGACGGCGCGGTTCGGGGCCGTGGCGGCGGTCTGGTACGGCGTGTTCACCGCGACCGAGTTGCCGAAGCGCGAACAGCCGTAGAAGGCGATGTCGCACTTCTTCAGGCCGATCGCGCCGTCCTGGAAGTAGCCCAGCGGGGTCCAGTCGACGAACACCCCGTGGTCGGTGGTGCCCTGGGCGCTGGCCGGCAACTCACCCTTGCCCGAGAGGTCGTTCAGGTAGCGGCCGTAGTCCGAGGTGACCTTGTCTTCCGAGTAACGCAGACCGGCGCTGAGCAGCATGTTTGCGCCTTCGCCGAACTCGGGACGGTAGTGCAGGTCACCGGTGATGGCCTTGTTGTCCAGCTCGGTCTTGTCGCCGAACGCCCAGTGCGACTTGAAGAACACCGAGCTCGGCGTCGTCATGGCGGTGGCCAGGTTGGCCGCCGGCGTGAACATCGGATAGGCGCCGTTCGTGAAGCTGTAGGTCGCGGTGGCCGGGGCGGTGGCGTTCGGGGCGAAGCCCGCGACGCCGTCACGCACGGTGTACTGCGTGTAGCGCGTATCGACCTGGGCCGAGTTGGACTTGTAGTCGGTCTTCGACCAGGCCGCGCGGGCCTCGCCGCTCCAGCGGTCGGTCCCCTTCCAGTCCAGGGCGAACTGCACGTTGTCGGTCTTGGACTTGGCGTTCTTGGCGAAGGTGTCGCCTTCCGACGAGTTGGCCGTGACCGTGCCCGACTGCAGGACGTCGTTGCTGCTCTTCACCAACCCCTGCGAGTTGTACATCGCGTTTTCGTTGGCGTAGGCCCACTTCAGCGAGTGCTCGCCCGTGAAGATCTTCAGGTCCGAGTGGAACCAGTCGGCCGTCAGGGTCACGGTGTCGGAGATGTTCCAGTCCGCGTTCAGCGAGAAGGCGGTGCGCTTGCGCTCCTGGTGGCGGTTGTTGCTGTAGCGGTATTCCGGCGACCAGAGGTTGGTCGAGCCGGTCTGGACCTGGTTGTTGCCCGTCGCGGTGGGGCGGTTCAGATAGGCCCAGCCGCCGCGGTTCTCACCGCTGAGCACCTCGGTGTTGATCCAGTTCTCGTCGTAGGTGAAGCTGCCCAGCAGGCCGAAGTCGGGCGTGATCTTGTAGCCGATCACCGCCGAAAGGTTCGGCTTCAGCTTGCCGTCGGTCGAGCCTTGGTTGCCCGCGACGTCCAGCGACGCGGTGAAGTCGTCGCTCATGTCCAGCGCTTTGCGGGTCTTCAGGTTGACCGTGCCGCCCAGGGCGCCGGCCAGCTGATCGACCTGGGGCGACTTGATCACATCGACGCCGGCCAGCAGGTTGGACGGGATGCCCTCCAGCGAATTGGTCTGCTTGAGGTTGCCTTCGCCCAGGCGGAACGCTTCCAGGCCCGACAGGAAGGTGTCGCCGTTCAGCAGAGTGATGTTCTGGTCCAGACCGCGGATGCGGACCTTGGTGCCCTGGCCGTTCTCGCGGTCGATCTGCACGCCCGGCAGGCGCTGCAGCGACTCGGCGATGTTCTGGTCGGGGAACTTGCCCATGTCCTCGGCCGTGATCGACTCGATGATCTGGTCCGAGTTCTTCTTCAGGCTCAGGGCGTTGGCCAGCGAGGCCCGGAAGCCCGTGACGACGACTTCATCAACCTGGGATGGTTCCTCGTTCTTGGCCGGCGCGGCCTGGGCCAGCGCCTGGCCGGCGCTCAGCAGCACCATGGCCGAGGCGGCGCTGAGCAGAGCCGTGCGCGATCGATAAGACTTTGTAGTCATTGTGCATTCCCCTGATGTGCGGCAGCAGTTCTCGTTCTCGATCAGCAGAGCCGAACGAGCCAAGATGCGGAGTTTGAGGGATGCGTGCGCATCCTCCCGTGGATTTCCGGCTTATTTTTGAGTGCCGGTAGCCTCAACCTATGGAGAACCGACAGCGCTGTCAACAGCGCTGTCAGATTGGACGGGAAATTCCGAAACTGATTTTCGTTATGCGACTTTCAGGTCACGCCCGCGGCGGGCTCAGGCCAGGGCCGTGGCGATGGCCGCCAGGGCCACGGGCTCCATGACGGCGTAGCCTTCGCGGGTCGGATGCACCCCGTCATAGGCCAGGCCCGGCTTCATGCCGCCCGCCCCGTCGTCCAGCACGCGGGTGTAGTCGGCGACGACCGCGCCCCGCTCGGCCGCATAGGCCCGCAGCCAGGCGTTCAGGGTGCGGACCTTGGCCGTGGGCCCCAGGCCGGGCTTCCAGGGAAACTCGGCCACCGGCAGGATCGTCGACAGGATCACCGCGATCCCGCTGGCCTGGGCCAGGGCGGTCATGGCCTGGAGATCGGCCTGGGTGGCGGCCGGATCGTAGGGCCCGGCGTTCTGGGCGATGTCGTTGACCCCGGCCAGAATGTGCACCGCCGCCGGCTTCAGGGCCACCACGTCGGGCCAGAACCGCACCAGCATCTGGGCCGTCACCTGGCCGCCGATGCCCCGGCCCAGGAAGCCGTTGTCGGCGAAGAAGGCCGGATGGGAATCGCGCCAGCCCTGGGTGATCGAGTCGCCGATGAACACCACCCGCCGCCGCTCGGCCGGCAGGGTCTTGTCCGCCGCGTTCTCGGCCGCGTAGCGCTGGAGGAACGGCCAGTCGGTGCGCAGCCGCTCCTCCTCGCTGGGCCAGGCTGGGGCGGGGGCCGGCGTCTGGGCCAGGGCCAGGCCGGGAACGGCGAGACCCGCCGCCAGCAGAGCGCGACGATCCAGCATCAGCGCGCCTCCCCGATGGTCGCCGCCGTCGGGACGACGTTCCAGCCGCGCAGCTCGACCTTGGCCCCCGCCCGCGCCGCGCCCGGATAGCGGACCTCGACCGTCCGCCGCTCGCCGGGCAGCAGCGAGACATAGTTGTCGGCGTAGTAGGCGGGCAGGATGCGATCGCCCTTGGCGTCGACCAGGGTCAGCTTGCCGTTCAGGGCCGGGGCCGAGCCGGTGTTGGCCAGGGTCACGGCGACCACGGTCTCGGCGCCGCCCCCCGACGACGAGGCCGCGATCGACACCGGCTGGGCGGCCATGGCCGACAGCTTGCGCTCGCCCTCGGCGTCCCGGGCCACCCAGTAGAGGTTGCTGGACAGCGCCGTCCCGTCGGCCGCCGCCAGGTCCAGCCGCACCACGGCCGCGCCCTGGCTCAGCGGACCGGAAAGGTCCAGCGTCTCGCCCAGGGTCACGGCGTCGGCGGCGGCGTCGATCCGCGCGGAGCGGTCGTCCAGGACCTTGCCGTCCAGGCCCAAAACCCGCGCCCGCAGGGCCGCCCCGGCGATCGGCGTCAGGCCGTTGTTGACCACCGCCAGCCGATGGTCGGCCAGGCTCATCTGGACGTGGACGGGCTCGGCGGCCTTCTGGGTCCCGTAGTACGCGGCGTGGGTGTCGTAGTCGTGGCTGAGGATCTGCCACATGGTCGACGGCCAGGCGGGCTGGGTCATCCACAGCAGGCGGCCCGACGACTTGGTCCACAGCTCCTGGTTCATGCCCTCGAAGATCGCCCGGTGCGTCTCGTAGTTCATCAGCTGGGCCTTGCGCTCGAAGTCCTCGAGGCTGGTGGGCGCGCCCAGCTTGGCGGTCATGGCGTCGAGGAAGGTCTTGGTCGCGCCGTTCCCGGTGGGGTGCCAGTCGTGATAGGCCCAGACGTCGCTGATCGGCCAGCGGTCGGGCGCGGGCACGGCGGCCTCGAAGGCCTCCAGGGTCGGGAACGACGGCGTGCCGACCTCCACCGAAAAGCCCTTGGCGTGCTCGGTGAAATAGGTCTCGGGCTCACGGTAGTTGTAGGGCCCGCTGTTCTGCAGGTTCACCCGGTTTGAGCTGCCGGTGTACCAGCGCGTGCCGTCCAGGTCGTGGACCAGCGCCTCCAGGCCCTCGTTAAGGATGGGCTGCGGAATCCCCTCGTTGCGCCCGAACCACAGGGCGATCGAGGGGTGGTTGCGGTAGCGGCTGATCACGTCGGCGGCGTTGGCCAGGAACAGCGGAACATCCTGCGGCTCCAGCTGGTAGTCCTGGGTCGAGGCCCAGAAGTCGTTCAGCACCAAGAGGCCGTACTCGTCGGCCAGGTCGTAGAAGACGTCCTCGGTGTTCTGCCCCACCCAGTTGCGGATGACGTTGAGGTGGGCGTCCTTGTGCAGGCGGAAATAGGGCTCCAGCCGCTCGCGCTCGACGCGCTTGCGCCAGTCGTCCGTGCCCCAGTTGCCGCCCCGCGCGGCGATCTTCACGCCGTTGACCTTGAGGACCAGGTAGGGCGTCAGGCCGGTGTCCGGCACGTCCTTCACCGCCGGCGAGGTCTCGCCCGCCTTGGTCAGCGACGTGGCCCAGCCGCCCTCGACCTTGCGCACGCCCTCGTGGCTGCCGTCGGTGACGTCCTGGCCCAGCTGGCGGGCCTTGGCGTAGTCGACCTCCACCCGCCGCAGCTCGCCCTTGGAGTCCATCAGCGACAGCTCGTAGGTCATCTGGCGCAGGCCGATGCGGCTGTCCTTCTGGTCGCTGATCCGGCCGTCGACATTGGCCAACACCCTCAGGCCGTACAGGATCTGCCGGCCGTAGCCGTTGGGCCACCAGAGCTTGGGGTTGCGGATCGACAGCTGCGGGAAGTCGGCGGGCTTGAACACCACTTCGCCCTGTCCGGGCGCCAGGGTGACCGTCTTCTCCACCGCCACGTCGTTGAAGACGGCCCGCACGGTGGCCTGGATTGGGGCGGCGGTCAGGTTCTCGACCGGCACGGCGATCTCGACCTCGGCGACGCTGTTGTCCGCCTTCGGCAGGGTGGTGACCACATGGGTGTCGCCGATCCGCACCGGGCCGGTCGAGGTCAGCACCACGTCCTGCCACAGGCCGGTATTGCGGTCGCGGACGCTGGGGATCCAGTCCCAGCCCTCGCTGGCGATGAAGGTCGGGCCGTCCAGGGCCTGCATCCCGCCGTTCTCGCCGACCCCGGCCGTCAGGCTCTCCTCGTGGGCCAGGCCCGGGTGCGGCGGCGGCGAGACCTTGACCGCCAGGGCGTTGACGCCCGGCTTCAGCTTGCCGGTGACGTCGAACCGCCCCCGGAAGAAGGCGCCCTTCAGCGCGCCCAGCCTCGTACCGTTTAGCCAGACCTCGGCGGCGTAGTTGACGCCCTTGAAAACCAGCTGCTGGTGGCGGCCGTCCTGGTCGGTGGGCGCCGTGAACTCGGTCCGGTACCAGTAGTCCTGCTTGTTCAGGCTCTCGGGGATGACGGTGTTGTTCAGGCCGTAGTCGGGATCGGGATAGACGCCGCGATCGACCAGGGTGGTCAGCACCGTGCCGGGCACGGTGGCGGCGTACCAGCCCTTGGCGTCGTAGCCGGGTCTGGACAGCGCTGTCGGATCGACCGCGACCTTCGGCGCCTCGACCAGCGACCAGCGCTTCAGGGTCCAGGCGGCGGCGCCTTCCGAGGCGGGAGCGACGACCAGGGCCGGGCCGGCATAGGGCGGCACGGCGACGGGCTTGGAGAACGGGGCCTTGGTCTTGGGCCGGGTCCAGGCGTCCTGCGGGGTGACCTGGCCGTACATCTGGCGCACCTGCACCGGCCAGGTCGGGCTGCCAGGCTCGTAGACAGTCAGGGCCGGATCAGGCTTCGCGGCCGCCAGGGCCTTGACCTGGACCGGGCTCAGGGCGCCCGCCTGGGCGGTGAAGCCGGCGACCTTGCCGCCGAACGGCGCGCCCGGCTTGCGCGGCCCCAGCTGCACGGTCGCGGCCGAGGCGACCGGTCCCGCCGGCCCTTCCGCCACCTTGGCCCCGTCGACATAGAGCGCGACCTTGGCCCCGTCCGACACCGCCGCCACGTGGGTCCAGCCGCCAGGCTTCAGCGCGCTCGGCCCCTTGACGACCGTCGCGCCGGTCAGGACCGCCGGCGCGCCGTCCTCGAGGACCAGGAACCGTCCGCCGCTCGCCGGGTCGCCGACCCCGGCCACCACGACGCGGCCGGACGAGGCCGTCGCGGGCGAGATCCAGCCCTGCAGCGACCACGGTCCTTGCGCCGGCAGCGGGCTTCCCGCCAAGGGCTTCGACAGCCCGTCGCCGCCGCGCGGCAGGTCGGCGTTGTAGGGGCCGTAGACGGCCTGGGCGGCGGCCGGCGAGGCGGCCAGCACGGCGCCCAGGGCGACGGACGTCGCCAGCAGCGACAGGCGGAGTCGGGCGAACTTGGTCGTCATGTCTTCCTCCTCGAGCCGGCCTCTCTCGGGCCGATCTTTGTGGTCTTCAGGGACGCGGTAGGCGGCGGCAGAACGCGCCGCGATCGTCTCTCGTGACGTGAGGTCCGGACGGGGTGAAGGTGATCGCCTCGACCGCCGCCCCCTGGGCTGGCCAGGGCGTCAGCCCCGGTCCGTTGGGATCGCCCGTCCTGGCGAAGTTGGTCCAGTAGGCGCCCAGGCGCGGCCATTGGCCTTGCGTCGTCCCGGCCGGCGGGGCGTCGAACACGAAGGGCAGCTCCGAGCCGTGCCGCACCGGCCCCGCGCCGGGCGCGGCCACGGCCAGCTCGTAGCGCCAGACCCGTTGGCCGGCCGCGACCTGCCGCGCCGCCGCCCAGATCGCGGGACAGCGGAAGCCGGTGTCGGTCGCGATCTGGTCGGCGACCGCCTCGGAGGCCGGGGCGTCGCCGACGAGCCCGTAGAGTCCCAGCGCTTGGTCGGTCTCCGCGCCATACTCGGCCTTCACCCAGGCGCGGGCGTTGGCGGGGCCTTTGTACAGGGACAGCTCGCTGGCGCTGTTGCCGATGATCAGCGGAACCCGCGCCTGCCGGCCGGCGGCCAGGGTCGCGGCCGGCGCCTCGCGGATCACCGCCCCGTCGACCACGGCCTGCAGCCAGACGAAGCCGTCGTCCTCGATGGGCGGCTTCAGCCCGTCGGAGGCGTCCAGCACGGCCTCGCCCGACGCCGCCCGCATCGCCGCCAGGTCCTTCGCGCCGAGCGCCCGGGCCAGGTCCTGGCCCAGCGTCTCGTTCTGCGCCAGCGTACGCGGCGGCAGGCCGAAGCCGGCCGTGCCGCTCTGCTCGATGGCCTTGTGGAACAGGCCGCGCGCCTGGGGCGCCAGCATCAGCAGCCCCACGTCCTGGCCGCCGGCGGAATGGCCGAACAGGGTGACGTTGGCCGGATCGCCGCCGAACCGGGCGATGTTGTCGCGCACCCAGCGCAGGGCCGCGACCTGGTCCATCAGGGCGTAGTTGCCGGACGCCCCGCCGCCCTCGGCGGTCAGGCCCGGATGCGACAGGAAGCCGAAGGCGCCCAGACGGTACTGGATCGAGACCAGCACCACGCCCTGCTCCACCAGGCCGGACTCCACCGTGCCCCGGGCCGATCCGGCCCGATTGGCCCCGCCGTGGACCCAGACCATGACGGGCAACGGCGCATACGGATCCAGGACGGGCGTGCGGACGTCGAGATAGAGGCAGTCCTCGCGACTGTCGGCGGCGTCCCTGGCGTTCCAGCCGTAGGAGCGTTGCAGGCAAGGCGCACCGGAGACCGTGGCGTCGCGGTTCCCGGCCCAGGGCGCGACCGGGGCCGGCGGCTTCCAGCGGCGCTCGCCCACCGGCGGGGCGGCGAAGGGCACGCCGCGGAACACCGCGCCGCCGCCGCGCGCCTCGCCCTGGATCGCGCCGCCGGTGGTCGTGACGACCGGTTCGTCGGCGGCCATGACCGAGCCCGCCGCCCCTAAGGCCAGCAGGAGGGCCAGCAGGGCGGCGCGGCGGTCAGGCCACGGCATGGGCTTGGGCTTCGGCCTGGGTCCACAGGCGGGCCGCACCGCGCACCCCCGAGGAGTCGCCCCACTTGGCCGGAGCCAGCCGGGCGCGCCAGCCGTCGGAAAACACGTGCGGCTCGATGAAGGCGGGCAGGCGCTCGTAGAGCTCGGCGACGTTCGACATGCCGCCGCCGAACACGAAGGCGTCGGGATCGACGATGTCGGCGATCACCGCCAGGCCTCGGCCCAGGCGGTCGAGATAGCGGTCGAGGCTGGCCCGGGCCCCGGCGTCGCCGGCCCGGGCGGCGGCGACGATCTCCTCGCCGGTCAGGGCCTGGCCGGTGCGCTCGGCATGGTCGCGGCGGAAGCCCGTGCCCGAGATCCAGGTCTCCAGGCAGCCGTGACGGCCGCACCAGCAGGCCGGGCCGGGCGACTCGTCGGGCTTGGGCCACGGTAGAGGCGTATGGCCCCACTCGCCGGCCACGCCGTTGGCGCCCTCGACCAGCTTGCCGTCCACCGCCAGGCCGCCGCCGCAGCCGGTGCCGATGATCACCGCGAAGACCACCGCCAGGCCCGCCGCCGCGCCGTCGACGGCTTCCGACAGGGCCAGGCAGTTGGCGTCGTTGGCCAGCCGCACCGGACGGCCCAGGCCCGTTTCCAGGTCCTCGCGGAACCGGCGGCCGTTCAGCCAGGTGGAGTTGGCGTTGCGCATCACGCCCGTGCGCGGCGACACCGAGCCCGGCGCGCCCACGCCAATCGAGCCACGACCGCCGGCCTGCTGCTCGGCCTGGGCGATCAGGTCGCGGACCGTGGCGATGGCCGCGTCGTAGGATCCGGGATTGGGGGCCCGAACCCGGGCCAGGAACCGGCCGTCCGGCGACAGGGCGGCGGCCTCGATCTTCGTGCCGCCAAAATCAACGCCGACCTGAATCAAACCGCACTTCCTCCAGCCGTTCGCCGCCCTTTCAGACGTGCGCGACATGCGCTTCCAGCTGCCTCATAGTCACCAGCCTCGAATAAAGAAAGCAATTTAAATAATTCGCCAGCAACGGCGCCGCTATCGCCAACGGCTGTCACAATGCTACTAGGACGTTAGGTCGAGGTCATCGAATGCCGCCCGTGGAAGTCTCGCGAAAATCGAATCGGAAGCGCACCGCCGGCGCAAGCCTGTCGGGCGCCAATCTCGAGCGGGTGGGCGACCACAACCAGCGGGTCATCCTGCAGGCCATCCGGGTCAACGGTCCGATCACCCGCGTGACCCTGGCCCAGATCACCGGCCTGACGCCGCCGGCCGTGGCCAACATCACCAAGCGCCTGCTGGACGACGGCCTGATCGTGGAAGCGGGCCGGGTCCAGGGCGCGCGCGGCCAGCCCGCCATGAACCTGATGATCAATCCCGACGGCTGCCTGTCGATCGGCGTCAATATCGACCGCGACCACATCACCGTGGTCATGCTGGACCTGCTGGGGGCGGTGCGGGCCCGGGCCAGCAAGGAGATCGAATTTCCCCTGCCCGCCGACGTCGCCAAGTTCTGCAAGGCCCAGATCCAAAAGATGCTGGACGCCTGGAAGGGCGAGCCGCCGCGCCTGTCGGGCATAGGCGTGGCCCTGCCCGACGACCTGGGTCGGGTGGACCTGCCGCACCGGCCCGAGAACTACGATGTCTGGAGCACCGCCGACATCGGCAAGCTGATGGCCGAGATCCTGCCCCTGCCCGTGTTCCTGGAGAACGACGCCGCCGCCGCCGCCCTGGGCGAGCTGCAGTTCGGCCACGGCCTGCGCCGCCCCAGCTTCTTCTACGTCCTGGTCTCGTCGGGCCTGGGCGGCGGCCTGGTGATCGAGGGCGACTATTTCCGCGGCGCCCAGGGACGCAGCGGCGAGATCGGCTTCCTGCCGGTCAGCTCGCCGGAAACCCACGCCCGCTCGCTGCAGGAGGTGGTGTCGCTGTCGGCGCTCTACGCCCATCTCGAGGCGGGCGGGATCGCGGTCGGGCGTCCCGACCAGCTGATCGACCTGCCGCCCGAGGGCGAGGCCATGGTCGAGGCCTGGGTCGACCTCTCGGCCAGGCTGCTGGTCCAGCCGTTCGTGGGGATCAGCTGCCTGGTCAATCCGGAGGCCATCTATGTGGGCGGACGGCTGCCCACCGCCCTGCTCGATCGCCTGGTCGCGGCGGTCAACGCCCGCCTGGCCGCGATCCTGGACGTGCCCGCCCTGGCGCGCGTCGAGCGGGCCGCCACCTCGGCCGACGGCCCGGCGGTCGGGGCGGCCCTGCTGCCCTTCATGGCCCAGCTGCTGCCCTCCCGCGCCGCGCTGATGAAGACCGGCCAGGGCTGATCTTCCGTTTACGGATCATGATCTCTAGACGGGCGGCGGATTGACCGTCTTGAAGCCGCCTTCGCGCCAGTAGGGATAGTGCGGATAGGGCGGGATCGCGGCGCTGGCGGCGTCGAGGCGCGCCACCTGCTCGGGCGTCAGGCTCCAGCCGACCGCGCCGAGGTTCTGGCGCAGCTGCGCCTCGTCGCGGGCCCCGACGATCACGCTGGACACCGTGGGGCGGCGCAGCAGCCAGTTGATGGCGATCTGCGGCAGGGTCTTGCCCGCCTCGGCGACGATCCCGTCCAGGGCCTCGACCACGGCGTGGAGCCGCTCGTCATCCACCGGCGGGCCGAGGTCGGCGGTCCGGTGCAGGCGGCTGACGGCCGGCAGCGGCTGGCCGCGGCGGATCTTGCCGGTCAGCCGGCCCCAGCCCAGCGGGCTCCAGACCAGGGCCCCGACGCCCTGGTCGAGACCCAGCGGCATCAGCTCGTGCTCGTAGTCCCGACCGACCAGCGAGTAGTAGGCCTGGTGGGCGACGTAGCGCGGCCAGCCATGCGCGTCGGCGACGGCCAGCGACTTCATCAGCTGCCAGCCGGAGAAGTTCGAGGCGCCGACATAGAGCACCTTGCCGGCGCGGACGAGGTCGTCCAGGGCCGACAGCACCTCCTCCACCGGGGTGAAGGCGTCGAAGGCGTGCAGCTGCAGCAGGTCGATGCGGTCGGTGCGCAGGCGCTTCAGCGCCGCCTCCACGCCACGGACCAACCGCAGGCGCGAGGTCCCGGCGTCGAGCGGACCGTCGCCCACGGGCAGGCCCAGCTTGGTCGAGATCAGGGCCTGGTCGCGCAGGCCCTCCAGCGCCGCGCCGAGGATCTCTTCCGACGCGCCGCCGGAATAGACGTCGGCGGTGTCGAACAGGTTGACCCCGGCCTCCAGGCAGATCTCGATGATCCGCCGGGCCTGGGCGGCGTCGGTATCGCCCCAGGCGCTGAACAGTGGTCCCTGGCCGCCGAAGGTGCCGGCGCCGAAGCTGAGCGCCGGGACGCGAAGGCCGGAGCGGCCGAGTTGGCGGTATTCCATGACGTTCTCCTTTGATGCGGTCGGGGACAGGCCCGTTCGTCAGGCCGGCTTCAGGGCGCGGCGCTCGAGGGACAGGCTGAAGGCGGCCAGGGCCAGGGCCGAGAGCGGCACGGCCGCGGCGACCAGGGGCACGTAGGCCAGGCCCGGACCGTGGGCGATCACCGCCCCGCCCAGCCAGGCCCCGAACGCATTGCCCAGGTTGAAGGCGGCGATGTTCAGGCTGGAGGCCAGGCCCTGGCCCGCGCCGCCGGCTTGCGACAGCACCCGCATCTGCAGCGGCGCGACGGTGGCGAAGGCGGCCGCCCCCAGGCCGAAGGCGGCGACGACCGCCCCGATCCGATCGCGGAAGCCGAAGGCCGAGGCGACCAGCACCAGGGTCAGGAGGGTCAGGCTGCCCAGCAGGGCCGGGGCCAGGGCCTTGTCCGCCCAGCGGCCGCCGATCAGGTTGCCGCCGACCAGGCCGGCGCCGAACACCAGCAGGATCGGCGAGACCGCCGCCTTCGAATAGCCGGCCAGCTCGGTCAGGATCGGCTGGATGTAGGTGAAGACCGCGAACACTCCGCCAAAGCCCAGCACGGTCATCAGGAGGCCCATCTGCACCTGCGGCCGGGCCAGGACGGCGAATTCCTCGCGCAGCGGAGCCGGTTCGGCGATCGGCCTGTCGCGCGGGACCAGGGCGGCCAGCACCGCGAAGGCGACCAGGCCGATCGCGCCCACGGCCCAGAAGGTGGCGCGCCAGCCGAAGGCCAGGCCCAGCCACGCGCCGAACGGCACGCCCAGCAGGGTGGCCAGGGTCAGTCCGGTGAACATGACGGCGATGGCCGAGGCCTTGCGCTGGGGCGGAACCAGGCTGACGGCGACCAGCGAGCCGACGCCGAAGAAAGTCCCGTGCGCCAGGGCGGTGACGATCCGCGCGGCCATCAGCAGGCCATAGGTCGGGGCCAGGGCGGCGGCGATGTTGCCGATCGTGAAGATGGCCATCAGCACCAGCAGGGTGGTCTTGCGCGGCAGGCGGCGGGTGGCGATCGTCAGGATCGGGGCGCCGACGAAGACGCCCAGGGCGTAGCCGGTCATCAGTAGGCCGGCCCGCGGGATCGAGACCCCGAGATCGAGCGAGACCTGCAGCAGCAGGCCCATGATGACGAATTCGGTGACGCCGATCCCGAAGGCGCCGACGGTCAGGGCGTAGAGGGCGAGGGGCACGGTCCGGGGCTCCGAAAGGATTTCGAACCGCTGAGGTAGTCCCCGCCCATCTCATGAATTAGACTGCTGGAAAGACAGACATCTGTGAGTTCAAATCAAGGATGGCCAGGCTGGAGGTCAACCGCTCGGGCGAGATGGAGGCGTTCGCCCGGGTCGTGGAGCTGGGCGGCTTCTCGCCGGCGGCGCGGGCGCTGAAGATGACGCCCTCGGCGATCAGCAAGCTGGTCAGCCGGATGGAGGCGCGGCTGGGCGCGCGGCTGATCAACCGCTCGACCCGCAAGCTGACCCTGACGGCGGAAGGCCAGCTGTTCCACGAACGGGCGCTGCGGGTGCTGGCCGACCTGGACGAGGCCGAAAGCGCGGTCGCCGCCGGCCAGGCGCCGCGTGGCCGGGTACGGATCAATTCCAACGTGCCGTTCGGCCTGCATCACCTGCTGCCGCTGGTCCCGAGATTCTCGGCGCTGCACCCGAAGGTGATCCTCGACATCGTGCTCAGCGACACGGTGGTCGACCTGATGGACGCCCGCACCGACGTCGCCATCCGGGTCGGGCCGATGCGGGCCTCGCAGCTGATGGCCCGCAAGCTGGGCGACAGCCCGATGGCCGTGGTCGCCTCGCCCGCCTATCTGGCTCGCCACGGCGCCCCAAGGACGCCGCGCGACCTGGCCGCCCACAACTGCATCGGCTTCAACTTCGCCCGCCACTGCGACAAGTGGCCGTTCGTCGACGGCGGCGAGCGCCTGTCCCTGCCGGTCCAGGGCGACGCCACCTCGGGCGATGGCGAGACCTCGCGCCAGCTGGCCCTGGTCGGCCAGGGCCTGGCCCGGCTGGCCCATTTCCACATCGGCGCCGACATCGCCGCCGGCCGCCTGGTTCCCGTCCTGGAGGCCTATAATCCCGGCGACCGGGAAGAGCTGCACGCGGTCTATGTCGGCCACGGCGGCCAGTTGCCCAGCCGGGTGCGGGCGCTGATCGACTTCCTGGTCGCCGAAGTCGACCTGCACGGGCCGTCCGGCGCGGGGCTCTAGTCTAAAGCGGCTTGTCCAGGAAAGGACGGACCAGGGCGATGGTCGCCTTGGGGTTCTCTTCCATGATCCAGTGGCCCGAGGCCGGCACCACGCCCTCGGTGACGTCGTCGGCCGCCGCGCGCATCACCGTGGCCATCATCGGGCCGAACGACTTCTCGCCGCCCAGGGCCAGCACCGGCATGGTCAGCCTGCCGTACCGGGCCAGCAAGGCCTTGTCGTCGACGGCGTCCTGGTCGAAGGCGTGGAACTGCTCGAAGCCAGCGTGCATGGCCCCCGGGCGGGCGTAGAGCGCGGCGTAGTGGACCCGGGCGTCCTCGGTGAAATTGGCCGGATTGGCCGAGAACTCGTTCCAGAAGCGGTCCAGATAGATGCGCTCGCGGCCGGCGACCAGGCGCTCCATGTCCGGCCCGCCGAACCGGAAGTGCCACAGCAGCGGGTTCTTGAGCACCTCCTCCCACGGGCCGATCCCGGGCACGGGGGCGTCGATCAGCACCAGGCGCGTGACCCGCTTCTGGTTTTGCACCGCGAAGCTGTAGGCGACCATGTTGCCGATGTCGTGGGCAACGACGTCGGCCTTGTCGATCTTCAGCGCGTCCAGCACGCCGGCCACGTCGCCCGCCTGGGTCTTCTTGTCGTAGCCGCCGGCCGCCCGGGCCGACAGGCCCATGCCCCGCAGGTCGGGGACGACCACGGTATGGTCTCGCGCCAGGTCGGCGGCCATCGGCGCCCACATGTCGCCGGTCTCGCCATAGCCGTGCAGCAGCACCACGGCCGGGCCGCGGCCGCCCACCCGGACATGGATCGTCGTGCCGTTGGCGGCGATCTCCTGGATCCTGAACGCGGCGGGGAAGGCGGGCATTTCGGCGTGCGCCGCACCGGCGAACGCCAACATCGCGATCAGCCAAAGGACGAGACGCTGCATGGCGGACTCCGGAGGTTGAGACCCCAACCTGAACCTTGGTCGCCGCCCGCGCTAGCAGGATACCGGCGAGACTAGCCGATTTCCGACACGGATCGGGTCTCGCCTGGCGTCCCTGAGCGTCAGGCCAGGGCCTTCTTGTACAACGCCAGCAGCTCGGCCCAGGCCTTTTCGGCGGCGGCCTCGTCGTAGACCTGGCTGCCCTTGACGGTCCAGCCGTGGGCCGCGCCCGTATAGACCTCGACCTTGGCCGGGCGCTTGGCCGCGGCGAAGGCGGCCTTCAGCTTGTCCTTCACGGTCGGGTCTTGCTTGTCGTCGTTGTCGGCGACGGCGATCAGGTAGTCGGCGTGGGTCTTGGGGATCAGCAGGTGGGGGCTGGTCGGCTGGTCGGTGACCAGCCCGCCGCCGTGGAAAGTGGCCACCGCCGCGATGCGGCCTGGGGCGCTGGCCGCCGTGCGGAAGGCCAGGGGGCCGCCCATGCAGTAGCCCTGGACGCCGACCTTGCGGGCCTTGTTGGTCTGGGGCTGGGCGTCGAGGAAGGCGACATAGGCGACCGCGTCGCGGTCCGTGCCTTCCGGCGTGACGGTGGCGCGCAGCGGCGTCAGCTTGGCGCGGTCGTCGGGATTGGCGAAGTTGAACGTCCCCTCGATCACCGGGGCCTTCCTGGCCCGGTAGTAGAGGTTGGGGACCAGCACCACGTAGCCGGCGGCGGCCAGACGCCTGCCCATGTCGCGGAACACCGGCCGCAGGCTCATCACATCGGGCCAGACCAGCACGGCCGGCCAGCGGCCCTTGCCTTGCGGATAGAACAGGGCGGCGTCGGCCACGCCGTCGGGCGTCTTGATCTCGACGTCCTTCTCGACCACCGGGCTCTGGGCGCCGGCGGCGGTCGCGGCCAGCCCGCCCAGGGCGGCGGCGGCCAGGCCGAACGTCCGGCGCGACAGGCGGGGATCGTGGACCAGACCCGGGTGGATATCGTCGTCACACATGCGAGCAATCTCCGTCGAGGCGGCAGGGCGCGAGCCCTCGTGGCGCGCACCTTACCGCATGGCCCCGGCCCGGGAAGGTCCCAGCGACGAAACAGCTGTCGCCTAGGCGGCGAAGACCTTCCTGCCCCGTTCGACGCGCAGGCGATGCGAGCCCGCGATCGTGGTGTCGCGGGCCTTGATCGTCCGCAGAAACAGCCACTCGCCCGTCAGGCGCTGCGGCGTCACCTCGATCATCATGTAGCCGCGCTGGCTGGTGTCGGCCCATTTCAGCTCGGGATTGGCGGCCATGAAGCCCTGGGCGACCCGCCTGGGGTCGGCCCCGAAGTCGCCTTCCGCCCCGCCCGAGGTGACGCTGTGGCCGGCGAACTCGACGCCGGCGGGACGGCCGTCCTCGCTCAGCGCATAGGCCCAGGCGTTGTGGCTGTCGCCCGACAGCATGACCAGGTCCGCGTCGGCCTGCTGCGCCGCGTTCAGCAGCCGCGAGCGCGCCGCCGGATAGCCGTCCCAGCGGTCCATCCACATCGGCAGGCCCAGCCTGGCGGCGCGGATGTCGTTCCGATAGCCGGCGACCTTGCGGTCGCTCACCTCGGGCCGAAGCCAGTCGAGCGCCTCGCGCGGCATCACCGTCCGCCCCAGGATCGTGCCCATGCCGACCATCTGCCAGGCGGTGGCGCGCGCATTGCTCTTCAGCTGGTGGGCCAGCCAGCTTTCCTGGGTCGAGCCGAGCATGGTCGCCGAGGGATCCCGCCAAGGCCCGTCGCGGAACGCCTTCAGCGCCGCGTCGGGATCTTCCGCCCGGAAGGCGGCGCCGATGTCGGCCGGCCGGGTGCGTCCCAGGAGGCGAGATTCGGTGCGATAGAGCGTGGCCAGCGCGCCGATCGGATAGGCCTTCCAGGGCTCGTCCGACACCGGCATCCATTCGCGATAGACCTGCATGGCGGCGGCGCGGCGCAGGTTCCAGTCGCCTTCGGTCGCCGGCTGGTGGTTCTGCGCCCCGCCTTCCCAGCTGTCATTGGCGGACTCGTGGTCATCCCAGAAGGCGACCATCGGGGCCATCTGGTGCAGGCGCTGCAGGTCGGGATCGGCGCGATAGCAGGCGTAGCGCAGGCGGTAGTCCTGGATCGTCAGGATCTCGTTCGCCGGCTGCAGGCTGCGTCCGACGGCCCAGTCGCCTTCATGGATGGAAGCCGGACCGTATTCGTAGATGTAGTCGCCGGTGTGCAGCCACAGGTCCAGATCCGGCCGCGCCGCCGCGTGGGCGTAGGCGTTGAACAGGCCGACCGGCAGGTTCGAGCAGGAGAAGACGCCCAGGCCGAACCGGGCGACGTCGCCGACGGGCAGGGTCTTGGTCCGCCCGACCGGGGACCGGCTCCCGTCGGGCGCCACGAACCGATACCAGTAGACGGTCCCCGGCTTCAGGCCGTCGACCGTGACCTTCGCGGTCCAGTCGCGATAGGCGCCGGTGCGCACGACGCCGCCGGCGGCGACCCTGGTGAACGCCGGATCCAGCGCCATCTCGACGTCGAGCCGGACCATGTTGTCGCTGGTCGCGGGGACATAGCGGGTCCACAGCAGCATGGCGTCGGGGCCGGGCTCGCCACTGGCCACGTTGTGGGTGAAGCCCGTGGCGCCCAGCACTTCGGCGGCGAGGCTTCGACCGGCGGAAAGCCCGAGCGCGCCCAGTCCGAGCCCGGCGCCGAGGACCAGGCTGCGACGATCGATGTTCAGGACCACGACGGCCTCCGTGAACTGATGGTTTTGGAGAGAAAGCGGCCGCGCGCGCCGCTTCGTTGGGCGCGCGCGGCCAGGCCGGCGCCGACGGCGGGGAGAACCGCCGGCGCCAGCGTCCGAAGCCCTAGAAGGTTCCCTTGATCCCGACGTTCCACATCGAGCCGTAGATGCTGTACTGCTGCACCCGGCTGCGGACGTTGGAGTAGATGACGTCCGGCGCGTTGAAGATGTTGCGGCCGGCCAGCATGACTTCGAAGCTCTTGTTGATCTTGTAGCTGGCGCTGACGTTCCACAGCTCGCGCGCGGCATGGTACAGGACGCCGTTGGTGGGGCTGTCAGGCTTGGCGTTCAGGGCGCTGGTGCGATATTTCCCCTGCGCGTTGCCGGTCAGCTGGACGTCGAACTTGCCGTAGCTGTAGCGAACGCCCCAGTTGCCCACGGCCTTGGGCATGTTCACGCGCTCGCCGTCAGGATCGATCCGGGTGATCGAGCCGCGCAGGCCCAGACCGCGCAGCGCCCCCGGCAGGAAGGTCAGCTGCTGATCGTATTCCAGCGTCACGCCCCTGTTGATGCTGACGCCCGGCACGTTCGTGGCGCTGCGGTATCTGTAGCCCGGGTAGTCGTCGGGGCTGTAGCCGACATCCGTCGGATCCTTGAACTCGATGCCGGTCACCTGCATGTCCTTCACCTCCAGCTGGTAGGCGGACAGACCGATGACCCCCGACGGCTCCAGGAAGTACTGCAGGCCGGCGAAGTACTTGGTCGAGTGCTCGGGCTTCAGCAGCGGGTTCGGCACGGTGACGATCTGCTGGGCGTCGTCCACCGAGACCACGCCGCCGAGGTTCCCGTAGTCGGGGCGCAGGATCGACTGGCTGAAGGCCAGCTGACCGACCAGCTTCTTGGTGAAGTCGTACTTGGCCCCGCCGCTGAGGAACCAGTCGTCATACTCGCCGTGACGGGTCGTGTACGTGCCGTTCTTGTACTGGTACATCAGGCTGGCGACGGTCGGCTTGGCGGGGTCGAAGCCGGCGGCCTTCAGTTCGTTGCCCGTACGGACGTCGGCGATCCGCGCGTCGGTCTTGGTGCTTTCGTAGCGCAGGCCGAGGTCGAACTGGGCCTTGCCCACCCGCGGCTGGACTTCGAAATAGGCGGCGTTGACCGTCTCGCCGACCTTCTTGTTGTTGTCGAGCCGGCGCTTCAGGTTGCCGACGAGGTCGGGCGTGAAGTAGTCCGGGTGCGCCTTGTAGATGTCGTAGACGGCGTAGTTGCTGTCCGCGCGCCAATCCTGGGCGTTCAGATTGCCGGCGTCGAAGCCCTGGATCTGGAAGTTGTAGTTCCGGGTCCACGGAATGACCGCCTCGGGGGCCATCTGGGTCTTGTCGTATGTCGGGCCATTGTACTCGAACTGCTGGTACGAACCCTCGTTGGTCTTCCAGACGTTGGTTCGGTAGGTCGCGCCGGCCAGGACCTTGAGCTGGACCGGACCGAGGTCCAGCTTCTTCTTGAGGTCCAGATTGAGCCCGTACATCTGGTTCTGGGCGTCGGACTCGGCCGTGCGGATGTTGTAGCCGATGTCGTTGTCGCGGTTGAAGCTGGTCGGGTCGCTCCAGGAACGGCCGGCGGTCTGCTTCAAGGTCCATTCGTTGGAGTCCTGCGACGCGCGGTCCAGCGTGAAGCCGATGTTGGTCAGGTAGCTGTCCGTACGCTGAAAGAAGCCCTTGGAATTGTCCCGGAAGTTGAACTCCGAGCTGGAATAGCTGCCGCGCAGCAGGGCTTCCCAGGTGTCGCCGCGATATTCCAGCTTCGGGGTGAACAGCCACGACGGCGTGCCGGCGTAGCGGTGCGAATACTGCGTATGCAGGCGGGTGTTGGCCTTGTTCGGATTCACCACGATGTGGGTCGGGGTGGAGTCCGCCGTCGCCTGGGTCACCGCGTTCGTGCCGAAGATCAGGTAGGTGTACTGATTGAAGTACTCGACGTCGTAGAACGAGTAGCTGCTGCGCAGCGATAGGGACCACTGGTCGGACAGCTTGTAGTCGACGCTGAGGTTGGCGGCCTTGCGGTGAGTCAGCTTGGGACCGGGGCGCCACATCACCTGGTACGGCAGGATCCGGCCGCTGGGGAGGTAGGACCAGTCGGTCTGGATGCGGTCCTGCTCGACGAAATTGGCATTGTAGCTGGCGTTGAACGCGATCCCCAGCCGCCCGTTCAGGAAGACGTCGGCATAGCCGATCTGGGCCGAAGGGAAGATCGACGCATGCTTCTGGTCGTCGGGCAGATACTTCCGCGACAGGCCGGAGTCCGACGTGCCGACGCCGCCCAGCTGGAAGCGCAGCAGGCGGCTGTTGCGCTGGAAGGCGTACTTGCTGCGCAGGTTGATGGCGCCGCCGGGCGAGTCGGCGTCCATGCTGGCCTGCAGGGTGTTGTTCAGCTCGATCGAGTCGATGCCGGTGATCGACATCTGCTCGAACGAGTTCTGGCGGCCGTTGTTGTTGTTCGAGGTCGCCGTCGCCATGCGCGCGCCGTCGGTGGTGAAGGTCGAGTACTTCGGGTCCAGGCCGCCGATGCGGACGGCGGTGGCGTCCACCTCGGTGTAGTCGATCGACAGGCCGGGCATGTTCTTCATGAATTCGCCGACGTCGCCCATGGTCAGGGCGCCGAAGTTGTCGGCGGCGACCACGTTCTTGGCGTTGGTCGAGGCGCGGCGCTCCATGATCGCGGCGGCCTGGCCTTCGCGCCGGGCGACGATCGTGACCGCTTCGACCTCGCCGTCCCTGGCCGCGTAGGACAGCGGGCTCAAGGCCACGTCCAGGGTCGCGGCCTGGCCCGCGACGACGGTGGCGACCGCCCGGGTCTCCTGCAGGCCGGTATATTTGACGACGACCGTGACCTCGCCGGCCGGGACGCCGGTCAGGCGAAAGTCGCCGCCGTCCTCGGAAAAGGCGACGATCGTCGTGCCTTCGACGCGGATCTCGGCGTTGCGCACGTACTCGCCGGTCGCGGTGTTGAGCACGCGGCCCCGCACCACGCCGGCCCCGGCCTGCGATTGGGCGCCGTTCGACGGAACAGGACCGGCGGCGCGCAGCGTGATGATCTGGCCGTCGTCGGAATCGATCCGCAGCGGCGTCCCGGCGATCAGACGGCGGAGCGCGGTGCGGACATCCATCCGCCCCTTGACCGCGGGGGTCATGACGCCCTCGAGGTTCCGCGCCGGCGCGACGATCTGCACCTGCCCCTGGCGCGCCAGCTCCGGGATGGCGCGGACCGCGGGCTGGGCGGGAATGTCGAAGATCCGGTCCTGCGCCAGGGCCGGCGCGGCGGCCGCGAGCGCGATGACGGCGGCCCCGCAGGCAAGGACGGAATAGCGAGAGTGCATTGGCTGGTGGCCCCCAATCGCCGCGCTGGTCGCGACGTTCGCGGTTGAGAGCCGTCAGCCGGTGGCTTCCGCTATTTTGTAACAAAAACTTCTTGAGGCAGCCCGCCGCCGCGGGGACCGCCGCGGGTCAGGACGACCTTGTCGCCATCCTGTTCGACCCTGGCGTCGAACACCCGGGCGATGGCGCGGCTGAAGCCGGCGGGATCATTGGCGGCGAACAGGCCGGTCACCGGCTCGCGCGCCAGGGCCGGATCAGGGATCTGAATCCGGGTGTCGCTGTAGCGCGCGAACGCCTCCGCCGCCTGGCTCAAGGACTCCCCCTCGAACGCCAGCTTGCCGTCGCGCCAGGCCAGCTCGCGGGTGACCGCCTCCGGCCCCACGGACCACGGACGCTCGGCGGGACCGGACAGGATCAACCCCGTATTGGCCGTGAGCGCCAAGCCGTTCGCGGAGGCCGAGGCCCCGACGTCGACCTGGCCCTGGTTCACCAGGACGTCGACGGGATCGGCGTCGAGCTTGCGGACCCGAAACCCCGCCTGCGCCGTGCTCAGGCGGCGGCCGTCGACCTCGACGACGAACGGCCGCGTCTCGTCGCGGGCCACGGAGAAATAGGCCTCGCCCTTGAGCAGGGTGACCCGGCGTTCGCCCCGGCTGTACCGGACCCTGATCCGGGTTTCGGTGTTCAGCAGCACGGTCGACCCGTCCTTGAGGGGCGCCAGGCGGATCTCGCCCCGCTCCGTGCTGATGACGGCGCCGGCGGCGGGCAGGGCGACGCCCAGGGCGGCCAGGGCGCCGGCGGCGGCCACGCCCCCGGTCCAGGCCAGCGCCTGGCGCCGGGACAGGCCCGCGAACCGCGCCCGCCCGGGCTCCTCGAACGCGACCGGATCGAAGCCGGGCCCGAGCGCCTGGGCGGACTCGCTCATCATCGACATCGCCCGCGCGCGCAGCAGCGCGCCCCTGCGCCGCGGATCCCCCCGCAGCCAGGCCTGCAAGGCGTCTTCTCCCTCGGGGGGCAGCGGCCCACGATCCAGCCGCGCCGTCCAGTCGGACGCCGCCTGATCAATGTCTCGACTGGTTTCTCGCTCGGCCATCTATCGAGGCAATCTCCGCTTCCATGTTCCTAGAGGTTTGGGACCGCTTGTTTCCGCCACGGCCGAACCAATCAATCAAGAATAGGATGCCTCGGGAAATATGTGTCTCGACCGTATTCTCCGATATGCGCATGCGGGCGGCGATCTCGCGCTGCGGCAAATCCCTGACGCGGCGCAGGATGAAGGCCTCGCGGGTCTTGAGCGGCATGGCCGCGATCGCGCGGGCCAGCTGGCGCAGTTCGTCCCGGTCGATCGCGTACTGCTCGGGCGAGGCGGCGCTCTCGGGCTGGTCGAGCCGTTCCAGGTCGTCGACGGTATGGATCGGAACGATGCGCGCGCGACGGACGTGCCGCATGATGACCGAGCGCGCGACCTGGAACAGATAGGCCCGCGAATGGCGGATGGCGTCCACGGTCTCCAGTTCGGCCAGGATGGCGTAGGATTCCTGGATGACGTCGTCGGGATCGACGCCCGCCGGCGCGCTGCGCGAAAGCCAGCCCCTAAGCGCCGCCTCGTGCGGCAGGATGTTCCGCAGGAACCATCGTGTTCTTTCCCTGTCGGCGGCGCTCATCCGTTATCCGCTGGCTGGAGACTGAGCGCCGCGGCGCGGTCCGGCGCCGGAACGACGGGACGCCGCCGCTTCGGTCGGTGTCCTCCGTAGCGGTCAATTGTGACATTCAGGCTTTTCCGCGCGCACACGGAGGGTCACCGGCCGTTTCCAACCCCTGGTGGCGTTCCCGCGGCGCCCGCTGGCCGACGGCCAGGCCCTCGACGCCGGGCCCGACCGCCTCGACCCGCCCGCCTCGACCCGGCCGACCAGGTCGTAGCCCGGCGTGATCGGCGGCTTGTGTCCCGCATAGACGCCCTGCCGCATCATGATGTCGGCATAGGCGACGCCGGCCGCCTCGATGGCGACCCGGACCTCGCCGGCCGCCGGCGGCGGCAGGCGGCGCTCCACCGCCGTCAGGACCGTCGCCGGTCCCTTCCGGGGATGTGCATTTCGAGGGCCTGGTCGGTCATTTCCGGTCTTCCCGGGCGATGCGTGTCGTCGTGACGTCGGCGCGCGGGCTAGGCGGGCAATCGCAGCTGCTTGCGCAGGCTCTTGTCGAAGGCCTTGGCCGGCGCGAACCGGCGCAGCAGCGAGATCCGCTTGGCCAGCTGGCCGGCTGGGTAGCGCACGCGCGGCCGCGGATCGGCGGCGGCGGCGCGGACCGCCGCGCCCACCACCTCCGGCAGTTCGGCGGTCGGCATGACCTCGTCGAGCAGCGCCCGGAATCCGGTCCGCGCCTGGTCGTAGACGGCGATGGGCGAGTCGGCCGGCAAGGCGTTCTGGTCGAAGGTGCTGCGGATGTAGCCCGGCTCGATCAGGGAAACGCGGACATTGAAGGCCCGGACCTCGTGGTCCAGGGATTCCGAATAGCCTTCCAGCGCGTGCTTGCTGGCCGCGTAGTGGGCGGAATAGGGCGCGGGGATCAGTCCGAGCACGGAGCTGATGTTGAGGATGCGCCCCTGGCGGCGGGCGCGCATCGACGGCAGCACCGCATTGATCACCCGCATGACGCCGAACAGGTTGACGTCGAACAGGGCCTGGGCCTGGCGGATCGAGCTTTCCTCGGCCCCGCCCATCAGGCCGAGCCCGGCGTTGTTGACCAGCACGTCGATCTGGCCCGCCTCGGCCAGCACCCTGGCGATCAGCGCCTGGACGGACTCGTCGTCGGTGACGTCGCAGACCAGCATGCGCACGCCCTTGGGCGGATCGATGACCGGCCGGCGGCTGGTGCCGTAGACGGTGAAGCCGGCCGCGGCCAGGGCTTGGGCGCTGGCCTGGCCGATGCCGGCGGACGCCCCGGTCACCAGGGCGATCTTCTTGCGTTGAGTGGTCATGGGCCTTCCCGTAGGCAGAGGGGCGCCGGAGCGGCGTCGCACTTTGCATTATGATCATAATGTGTAATTATGATCATAATGCAAAGGAAATCTCGGAGGCAGGACATGCGCTATGAAAAAGGTCGCCGGGACGCGTCGCGGGAACGCATCCTGCAGGCGGCTTCGGAACGCTTTCGGGCCGACGGCATCGCCGCCTCCGGGTTGTCGCGGGTCATGCAGGACGCCGGCCTGACCAACGGCGCCTTCTATCCGCACTTCCAGTCCAAGACCCAGCTGGTGCGCGAAAGCCTGGCCTCGGCCCTCGACGCCCAGGCCGAGCAGATGCGGCGGATCCTCGCCACCGAGGGTCTCGACGGGCTGATCGCGGCCTATCTCTCGCCGGAACACCGGGACAACCCGGGGGTCGGCTGCGCCACCGCCGCCCTGGCCGGCGAGATCGCGCGCGAACCGCCGGAAACCCGGGCCGTCCACAGCGGGCGCGCCGCGACGCTGATCAGACAGCTCGCCGCCTACATGCCGCCGCAGGCCAAGGACCCGGAAGCCATGGCCCTGGCGCTTCTGGCGAGCTGTATCGGCACGCTGCAACTCGCTCGCGCCGCGGGCGGCGCCGAGCTGTCCGATCGCATCCTCGCCATCGGCCGCGAGGCGGCGCGGACGCTGTCGCGAACACCCTCATTGTCCGCGACCTAGAGCCGGCAGCCTGTCCACGGCCGAGCTCAAGATCCGGAGAGGAAGGACGCACCTTGCTTCGGACGCTGGGCGCTCGATGCGGCTGGCTCGCGAGCCGGCGACCCGCGAGGGTCTACGCGCGCCGGACGGCTCTTACCGACGGGCGCACGTCCGCGCCGTCGCTCAGCGCGTCGAGGTGCTGTCCACGGCCGAGATCAAGATCATGGGAGGAAGGACCGAACTGCTTCGGACGTTGGCCGCTTCGGGGGGCGACCAGTCTGCGATTCTGGAAGTTCGCAGTTTTAAACCGAAGTGGCGCACCCGACACGATTCGAACGTGTGACCTTTGCCTTCGGAGGGCAGAGAAATGGGCCTTCCTGGGCCCCTCTGGGATGCATCTATCATTGTTTTAATTGACTAATTGTCCCACGCTGTCCATCACTTTCCCGGCATGTTTTCCGTACTTTTTCCGTACGGAATAATCGTTGAGATTGGTCGTGGCGTCGGATCTGAGCAAGGTGAAGGAGCGAGATGCACTTGCGGCGCGGCGCGAACCTTACTGGCAGCGCATCCGGCCAGGCTGTTTTCTTGGCTATCGCCCATCGGCGCGCGAGGGCGCGGGCACTTGGGTCGCTCGTGCATATGACGAGGAGCAGCGAGCGTACCGGCTAAAGGCGATTGGCGATTTCGGCGCCCTGCCTGGACGCGATCGGTTCATGGCCGCGAAGAAGGAAGCGGAAGAGTTCGTTTCTCTGATCGAAGCCGGTGGCCAGATCGAGAAGGCGCTCGAAACCGTGGACGACGCCTGCCGACGCTACGCGAAAATGAACACTGAGGCGGAGGGCCGCTTTAAGCGGCACGTCTATTCAGATCCCATCGCAAAAGTGAAGCTGTCAAAGCTGCGGCGTGGCCACCTCAAAGCTTGGCGCCAGCGACTGGAGGAAAAGCCGGCGCTCGTCTCCCGCCGCAAGAAGGGCGATCAGCTTACCCGTCCACGGGCTCCCGCATCGGTCAACCGCGACATGGCAATTCTACGTGCGGCGCTCAACAAGGTTCTGGCGCCCGGCGCGCCTGACACCGAAGCTGCATGGCAGGCAGCGTTGCTACCCATCCGAAATGCGGACCGGCAACGGACCCTCTATTTGGACCGCGATCAGCGTCGTGGCCTGCTGGAGAATATCGACTCTGAGATAGCGCCATTCGCTCGAACGCTTTGCCTGCTGCCCCTTCGACCTGGCGCGGTCGCCCGGCTCTTGGTCGGCGACTTTGACGAGCGCACCTCAGAATTGACCATCGGCAAAGACAAAAGCGGCAAGCCGCGCCGCATCCTTTTGCCCGCTACAGCGGCAAGCCACTTCGCAATGCAGGCCAAGGGGAAGCTATCCGACGCGCCGCTCTTCGAGCGAGCAAACGGCGCGCCTTGGGACCGGGAAACCTGGAAGAAGCCGATCGCGACAGCAGCCGAAAAGGCGAAGCTCCCGCCAGGCGTCACCGCCTATACACTGCGTCACAGCACCATTACCGACCTCGTGAATGCCGGCCTACCGCTACTGACCGTGGGGCAGATCAGCGACACCAGCGCAGAAATGATCGAAAAGCATTATGGGCATCTGAACCGACGGGCGGCCACCGAGGCCTTGGCCGGCCTTGCCCTATAGCGGCGCAAGAAGGCGACCCAACCGCAGCCCGCCCTATCCTGGCGAATCTGCCCGGTAAGCCGCTGGGTCTGCGATCCACCGATTGATTGCCGATTCCCGCCAACCGGCGCCATGTACGCTTATCGGCACCTGCCGGGGAAAGGAGCCATCACTGATCTTCCGGTAAAGGGTTGAGCGGGTGAGACCCGTACGTTGCAGCACAGTTCGGATACGCAAGATGCGGTCGGCTTCGGCCATCGCGACAAGCTCCACAGACTGGGATCTCGGGGCATTCGATGAGCCAGAATTGGATCGCTTGCCGTTAGCGGCAAGGCCTCGCGGGGCCGGATCGTACTATGGGAAACAAAGACAGGCTCTGGGCGCCAAAAGCGTAGGTTTGCGCGCCTGGCAGCGGCGGCGGCGTGCTTTGATGACCTTGGTTGCGGTCAGTTTGCGGCGCTCGCGCGCTACTTCTCCAGGCGGACGCCCGGCCCGCCGATCTCGTCAGCCGATAGAAACATGACGCCGGCGTTCTCCAACGACTGTCGAACCGCATCAACATTCGAGGCGGAGCTTCGGCCAGGTCCGACCGAACTCTCCATACGCACGATGGTCGGCAACGATACGCCTGAGGCGGCTACCAGTTGCGGCTGGCTCCAGCCCAAAAGAGCGCGAGCGGCCTTGATCTGCTCCGCCGTAATCATTGGGCGATAATTTTATTATCGTGTATGATCATTTTATAATTGACCCCTCGCCAGTGACGGGTGATAATAAAATCGTCACTCATGATTATAGAGCAGAGGCCATGGAGTCACGTCGAAAGGCGGGGCGCGCGCCTGCGCGCGTGGATGAACCGTCCAGGCGAGCAATGATGGTTGGCCGCGCCGTCACCTGTGGAGTTGTGGCTTTGCCCGCGCCCCAGGTCTTGGCGGACCGGTCAGTCGCCATCTGCCACCACTGGCTCGCCATCGACGCCGAACAGCGGCAGCTCCAGCTCGAGTGGGGCACCCTCGAAGGCTGGCTGATCAAGAATCGCAAGTGGTACCGGCTCACGTCCGAGCAGCGGGCCGCCATCCCCGAAGGCACCAGGCTTGCCGAGATCAACGCTCGGCTCGATGTGCTGGAGGTCGAGGGGCAAGCCCTCCTGAAGGCCATGCGGCCGAAGCCCGCGAAGAGCATCGAGGCGGTCGTCGCCAACCTATCGGTGGCGGCGCGCCTGATCTTCGTGGAAGATCATCCCGAAGCCCACGGCCTGATCACCCGCGCGGTGCGTGACCTCGCGGCCTTGTCCTCCGGTGGCAGGTGACCCACCGGGTTGCCCGGCGACGCGATGGCGCCGATCGCCCGCTGGCGGCGACGTTCCGCCGTAACGCGGCCGGCTTCCACGAAGCGGCCGAGGCGGCGCTGCCGCGACATCCCAAGGCCACCTGCTACTTCCTGGCCATCGCGATCGAACTGGCGCTGAAGGCGCACCTCCTGCACCGGGGGATTCGCGAAGACTGGCACCGTGTCTTTCTCCGCCACGACCTGAGCAAGGCGTTGAGGTTCGCGCGGCGCGCTGGGTTCAACGGCGCTCCAACGGGCCTTCCAGAATTGGCCGCGTTTCTTGGCCCCTACTACCAAGTCCACGCCATTTCACAGATGCTGCCAGAGGCCATCGCATCGGTCTGTTGGTCGCGGGCCTGCACGATGGTTCGGGATCTGATCGACGCCGTTGTCGAGGCCGTCGGGCGCGAAGCTTCCGATCATGAAGGCGCCAGGTGATGGCGCCCTTCCGCAAGCCTTGGCCGATTGTGGCCGGCCAATGGTGGCGCTGGCGGCATCGCTACCTCTGGCGCGGCCGTGTCTTCGATCCGCACAACGCCCAGCAAGTCATGTCCTACGCCGTGCTCTGCCTTCGGCGGGAGACGCGGGACGTCTTCCTGCTCAACCAAATCGAGGCGCTCGACTACACGCTGATCGCTCACCACTTGGGGCTTTCCGTCGCCGAGCTCCAAGCGCGCTTGGCTGACGCGCTCTGCGAGATTTCCCGCACGGTCGACCTGATCGAGCGCGCCCGCCCCAAGCCCATCAACCTTTCCAATGCGGAGCATCCCGATGTCTGAGGACAAGGAGCCCTTCGCCGTTTCCCGGCGCGTCGTGATCGGCGCGGCGAGCGCCGCGCCGATGGTCGCTGGCGCCGGCGTTGCGGCTTCATCGAACGAGGCCATGGCGCGCTGCGCCGAGTGGCTGGCGCTCGACGCTGAGATCGACCGTCTGGGTCTGCGCTGGTCGGACCTGGAGACAATCCTCATGCGTCAGAAGCGATGGGAGCGCATGACGCCAGAGGAGCGTGGGGAATTGTTGCCCTCAGAAGAGATGGACGCCATCGACAAGCAGTTGAAGCCGCTGTTTGACCAACGCGAGGCATGGCTCGAAGCCCTACCCAAGGTTCGCGCGCGCGACATACACGGCGTCGCCGCCAAGCTGGACGTGGCGCTCCAGGTCATGGTCCATCAGCAGGGCGACGGATACGACCTCTTCAAGGCGACGATGGACGAGCTGCGGACCGCGCGCTGTCCGAACTGCGGGGCGCCCGTTTGCAAGCGCTAGCCGCGCCACCCACGGCAACCGCCGTGCCCTCCCCAACCGCTCAAGAGAGCCAGGACCTGAAAGGTCGGTGCTCGCCCTGGAGCGCTTGGAGAGCCTCTGCCGGGCGGGATGGTGCGGGTCAAGGGCGGCTTCGCCGTCGCTCCGCGATGCGCCCGCAGGGCGCACCCTTGACGCGCGCCAGCCCGCCCGGCCCTTGTTCCACCAAGCGCTCCAGGGCGGATTGTCTCCGAGCGAGGTCAGGAATGACGCTCTGCGGCCTCTCCTTCGAACGCCCGCTTCCCGCCCCGCCGCCAGAGCGCCAGGGTATGTTCGCGGTCCTCGCCCCGGAGCATCATCGCCAATGTCAGGAACGCGCCGTAAAGGGCGGCGCGATCGTCGCCGGTTAGTTCGACCAATCCGGCTTTTTGCACGAGGCCGCCCAACTCGATCAGGTGGTGAGTCCGCTCTCGCCGCTGCATCACCCAGGCCCGCGTGTCGGTCCTGGCCCGCCGCGCCTCGTACCGGTGTCGCGCCGCCGTGGTTCGGCGGATCGCATCATGGGTTGTCGCCAGCAGCGCGCGCAGGGTCTGCCTTCCCGCTGCGAAAAAACCCCGCGCCGCGTTTGCGCCACTCCGCCTTGCGGGCCGCGTCTTTCGTCTCGACCAGGCCGAGCAGTCCGCCGGCTAAGGTCTCAACATCCAGCGCGTCGGCTCCGGTGGCGATCACCAGCTCGCCGAGCTGTTTGACCTTCCGCTCCTTCAGCGTCCTGGCCTTGTCTTCCAGCGTCTTCAGCTCAGCATCGAAGTCCCGAGGTTTGCGCATCGCAGTCTCCATGATGGCGGGATGCGCTCAGGATAAAACAGCCGGCCTCGGAAGGCTGTAAGGTCGGTGGAACACACTGAGACGGCCCGGTCCCTCCCGAGATTTTAATCTTGGAGGGCGCGCTTATACGTCGTGCCGACGTGCGCTCAGGATAGTAAGTGGTCTGTCGCCATGGCGATCTACCACTGCTCCGTCAAAGTCATGAGCCGCGCCA
>Ga0102590_1001036_pt1 | contig 46835 bp, 37 predicted proteins | sample AraplaMF_Col_mMF_FD_76859 | JGI IMG/M metagenome (GOLD analysis project Ga0102590, IMG submission 76859) | Arabidopsis root microbial communities from the University of North Carolina, USA - plate scrape MF_Col_mMF | ecosystem: Host-associated > Plants > Roots > Endosphere | place: USA... | reverse complement strand
TCGAGGTGATCTTGCCCTTGCAGACGCCGTTGCAGCCGCAGATTTCCGCATCATCCGGCAAGGCTGCAACGGCCGCCATAGGGTCCAGCGGAGACCCTCCCTGATAGGCCTGGCCGAAGATCAGCGTGTCGCGCATGTCGGAAATGTCGGTCGCCTTCTTCTTCAGGTCGTTGAACCAGGCGCCGTCGGAGGTCTCGCCGTAAAGGACGGTGCCGATGATGCGGTTGTCCTTCAGAACGAGGCGCTTGTAGATACCGGCGGTGGCATCGCGGAGCACGATTTCCTGCCGGTCGTCGCCATCGGCGAAATCGCCGAGCGAATAGAGATCGATGCCGGTGACCTTGAGCTTGGTCGGCGTGTCGGAATGCACGAAGGCGGGCTTGGTATCGCCGGCCAGATGCGCCGCGGCGACGCGGGCCATCTCGTAGAGCGGTGCGACGAGGCCATAGACCATGCCGCCCACTTCGGCGCATTCGCCGATCGAATAGATGTCGCCGTCCGAGGTCTGCATGCCGGCATCGACGACGATGCCGCGATTGACCGCAAGGCCGGCATCCTTGGCGAGGCCGGCGCTCGGGCGGATGCCGACGGCCATGACCACCAGGGTCGCCGGAATGATCGTGCCGTTGTCGAGTTCGACGCCCTCGACCTTGCCATTGCCGATGATCGCCTTGGTATTGGCCTTGCAGATCACCTTGATGCCGCGTTCCTCGACGGCTTTCTGCAGCAGGTAACCGGCGGCCGGATCGAGCTGGCGCTCCATCAGGGTCGGCATCACGTGCAGGACGGTCACGTCCATGCCGCGCTGGGCAAGGCCGGCGGCTGCTTCGAGACCGAGCAGGCCGCCGCCGATGACGATCGCCTTTTCGCGCGACTGGGCGGCAAGCAGCATGGCCTGCACGTCGTCGAGGTCACGATAGGTGATGACGCCCGGCAGGTCCTTGCCGGGTACCGGAATGATGAAGGGCACCGAGCCGGTGGCGATCACCAGCTTGTCGTAGCTTTCTGTGACGCCGTGGTCGGAGGTGACGGTCTTGGCGGCACGGTCGATCGCGACGATCTTGTGGCCCTTGTAGAGGGTGATGCCGTGGTCGATGTACCAGCCGTCGCCGTGGATAACGATCTGCTCGAAGCTCTTTTCGCCGGAGAGAACCGGCGAGAGCATGATGCGGTCGTAGTTGACGCGCGGTTCGGCGTTGAAGATCGTGACTTCGTAGCGGCCGGGCGCCTGTTCGAAGAGGTGTTCCAGCATGCGTCCCGGCGCCATGCCATTGCCGATGATGATGAGTTTTTCTGTCATGGTTGTTACTCCGCGGCTTCGACGAAGCGGTGGCGTTCGTAGAGGAATTTCAGCACTGCCTCGCGGCACTTGAGATATGTCCGGTCGGAGGCGAGCTCGATGCGGTTGCGCGGCCGGGGGATGGTGACGTCCAGCACTTCGCCGATCTTGGCGGCGGGGCCGTTGGTCATCATCACGATGCGGTCGGACAGAAGCACGGCCTCGTCCACATCGTGGGTGATCATCACCATCGTGTTGCCGAGGCGCGAATGGATCTCCATGACCGCATCCTGCAGATGGGCGCGGGTCAGCGCGTCGAGCGCGCCGAAAGGCTCGTCGAGCAGCAGGATCTTCGGCTCCATGGCGAGCGCCCGGGCAATGCCGACGCGCTGCTTCATGCCGCCCGAAATCTCGGCCGGGCGCTTGTCCTTGGCATGGGCCATCTGCACGAGGTCGAGATTGGCCATGACCCATTCATGCCGTTCGGTCCGGCTCTTGGTGCGGCCGAAGACTTTTGAGACGGCCAGATTGACGTTTTCATAGACCGTCAGCCAGGGCAGCAGCGAATGGTTCTGGAAAACGACGGCGCGTTCCGGACCCGGCGCGTTGACCTCGCGGTTTTCGAGCAGGACAGCCCCTGCCGAAACGGGCGTCAGGCCGGCGATGAGGTTGAGCAGCGTGGACTTGCCGCAGCCGGAATGGCCGATGATCGAGACGAACTCGCCCTTGCCGATCGTCAGGTTGATGCCTTTCAGCACCTCGGCACGGCTGCCGCCGCGGTCGAAATATTTGTCGATATGGTCGAGCTTGAGATAGGCGTTCATAAGTCGGCTCCTTAGCTGGCCATTGCGCCGCGGGTGACGAGCTTGCCGAGTGCGGCAACCAGCTTGTCGAGGGCGAAGCCGACGACGCCGATATAGGCGAGGGCGACGATGATGTCGGGCAGGCGCGAGGAGTTCCACGCGTCCCAGATGAAGAAGCCGATGCCGACGCCGCCGGTCAGCATTTCGGCCGCGACGATCGCCAGCCAGGAGAGGCCGATCCCGATCCGAAGGCCGGTGAAGATGTACGGCGCGGCGGAGGGCAGCATGATCTTGAAGAAGAACTCGATCTGATTGAGCCTCAGCACCTGCGCGACGTTGCGGTAATCCTGCGGGATGTTGCGCACGCCGACGGCAGTGTTGATGATGACGGGCCAGATCGAGGTGATGAAGATCACGAAGATCGCCGAGGGGTTGGAGTCCTGGAAGGCGGCGAGCGACAGCGGCAGCCAGGCGAGCGGCGGCACGGTGCGCAGCACCTGGAAGATCGGGTCGAGGCCGCGCATCGCCCAGACGGACTGACCGATGATCGCGCCGACGATGACGCCGGTCACGGCGGCGAGGCCGAAACCGTAGGCGACACGCTGCAGCGAGACGAATACGCGCAACCCCAGGCCGATATCCTGCGAACCGTTGTAGAAGAACGGCGAAACGATCAGGTCGTAGCTTTCCTGCCAGACCACGTGGGGCGAGGGGAGCGAGGCACCCGGCGACGAACAGAGGACCTGCCAGACGAGCAGGATCAGCGCCAGCACGACAAGCGGTGGCACCACGTTGCGCAGCGTCGTTTTGCCGATCTGCCTGAAATCGATCCTGGAAACGGGCTTGCCGGAAAAGGGAACGATATTTGCCGCCGGCTTTGCGGCAGCGACTGCGGAAACTTTTTCTTTTTTTGCCAGGGCGGTCATCGGCGCGCTCCTTAGAAAGGGAAAAGGCCGGCGCGTGCGTCCACGCGCCGGAGGTGGGGAAATCAGGACGTCGCCTTGATGGAAAGGCTGTCGAGATAGGCCGAGGGGTTTTCCGGATCGAAGACCTTGCCGTCGAAGAAGGTTTCCTTGCCGCGCGACGAAGAAGCCGGGATGTCGGCTGCGGCGACGCCGAGATCCTTGGCGGCGTCGCGCCAGATGTCCTCGCGGTTCACCTGGTTGACCAGCGCCTTGATGTCGGTGCTGCCCGGCAGATAACCCCAGCGGATGTTCTCGGCCATGAACCAGGCGTCGTGGCTCTTGAACGGGTAGGACGCGCCATCCTTCCAGAACTTCATGTAGAGATCGGTGCCATGGGCCATGCGGCCGTTGCCGTAGTTGATGTCGCCCTTCAGGCGCCCGAGCACGTCCTTGGGAGGCACGTTGAACCACTGGCGGCGACCGAGAATGTCGGCCATCTCTTCCTTGTTGGCCATGCTGTCGGCCCATTGCTGGGCTTCCATGACGGCCATCAGCAATGCCTTGGCGGCATTGGGGTTTTTCTCGACCCAGTCGGCGCGCAGGCCGAGCGCCTTTTCCGGGTGACCTTTCCAGAGTTCGCCGGTGGTGGCGGCGGTAAAGCCGATGCCCTGGTTGACGAGCTGTTCGTTCCAGGGTTCGCCGACACAGAAGACGTCCATGTTGCCGACCTTCATGTTCGCCACCATCTGCGGCGGCGGCACGACGATGGTCGAGACGTCCTTGTTGGGGTCGATGCCGCCGGCGGCGAGCCAGTAGCGGATCCAGAGGTCGTGGGTGCCGCCCGGGAAGGTCATCGCGGCCTTCACTTCCTTGCCTTCGGCCTTCTTCTTCTCGAATGCCGCCTTCAGCTTGGAAGCGTCGAGCTGCACGCCGGTCTCGGCATATTCCTTGGCAACCGAGATGCCCTGGCTGTCGAGGTTGAGGCGGGCGAGGATTGCCATCGGCACCGGCTTGTTGTTCTGGGTCACCTTGCCGGTATGCATCAGATAGGGGAGCGGGGAGAGGATATGGGCGCCGTCGATGCCGTTCGCGGCGCCGCCGAGCACGAGGTTGTCGCGGGTCGCGCCCCAGGAAGCCTGCTTGGCGACGTCGACTTCCGGCAGGCCGTGCTTTTCGAAAATGCCCTTCTCCTTGGCGACGATCAGCGGAGCTGCATCGGTCAGCGCGATGTAGCCGAGCTTGATGCCCTTGACTTCCGGGCCGGCCCCGGCTGCGAAGGCGCCGGACGGGAATGCGGTCTTGACGGCGCCGACAAGAGCGGCGGTGGCAGTGGTCTTGATCAGGTGGCGGCGGGTGATGCCGCTCGTCAAAAGCTTGGTCATGCGCAGGTTCCCTCTGCTGGTTCTTAGGAATTCAGGCACAAAAAAACGCCGCTTGGAGATTGAGCCTGCGGAAACTGGGAGGAGTTTCCGGGCAGCAAAAACCTTGCGACGTCGATGTCTTTGGAAGCGCTTATGGCGCGCTCATCTGCCCCAATCGCCGTTGACCGGGGCGATTTCTAATAAGCAAACGCCGTGCCAGTTTTGGCAAAAACCTTTATCTTATTGAAATAAAATGGAATTTTTGCTGCGAAACTTTTGGCTTAAATTGTCAGCAGTCTGTGCGACTGCAATATTTTTGTGCGGGTGCTAAATTGCGTGCGCGCAATTGCTGTGCAGCTCAAGCCGCCTTTTCAGATTTCGTCACGATCTGCATGGGCTGCGGGCGCGCTGCCGACGGCGAAATTTCCGACATAGGTCGCCATCTCGGAAGGATCGAAAACATGACCGTCCATGAAGCGGTCGCCGTCGCGGTCGCCTTCGATGCCGATGTCCGGTTGCGCCGGTCCGGTGCCGAGCGCGCTTCGATAGAGATCGGGGCGATAGGCAGCGGCGGCGGCGCGCAAGCCGTCCTCGCTGAACTCCACCTGGCCCCAGCGGATCATCTGGCTGTAGAGCCACAAGGCGTGGCTCGGCCGCGGATAGTTGGCAAAGCCGCGATGGAAGGTGAAGTAGTCGTTGATGACGCGCCGGTTGCCCTTGGCGTCGAGGCTGAATTCGCCCGACAGCACATGGCGGATGATATTGACCGGGGCGCCGATGAAGCGCGGGCCGGCCAGGACCTCCGCCAGCTCATCGTGGTTCTCGGCCCTGTCGCACCAGCGCGCCGCGGCATCGAGCGCGACGATAAGGCGGGATACGGTCTCGGGGTGGCTTTCGGCCCATTGCGGCCGCATGGCGATCACCTTTTCCGGCGCCGACGGCCAGATGTCCTGCTTGGCGGCGACGATGCGGCCGACGCCGCGCTCGGAGGCGACCATATTCCAGGGCGCGCCGACGCAGAACCCGTCGATGGCACCGGCCGCCAGCGCGTCCGATGTCAGTGGCGGCGGCACGACGACCAGCTTGACGTCCCGGTCGGGATCGATGCCGCCGGCGGCGAGCCAGTAGCGGAATTCGTAGTTGTGCGAGGAGAACGGATAGGTCATGCCGAGCGTCGGCATGGTCTCGGCATTCTCCTTCATGCTGCGGATCACCGCCGCCAGCGCCCGCGCGTTTTCCAGCGCGCCCGCGGTCTCGGAAAGCCCGGCCGTCTCGCCCATCCTCTCGAAGAGGCGGGTCGAGAGCGTGATCGCATTGCCGCCGCGGCCGAGCGAAAACGGCGTGATGGTCGGCGACGGGTTGGAACCGAGGCCAAGCATCGAGGCGACCGGCATCGGCGACAGCATGTGGGCGATGTCGAACTGGCGGAAGGCGAGGCGATCGCGCACGTTGGCCCAGGAAACGTCCTTGACCAGATCGAGCGTCAGTCCCTCCTTCGCGGCAAAACCGAATTCTGCGGCGGCGATCAGCACGGAAGCGTCGACCAGCGGAATGAAACCGGCCCGCAGGACTTTCGGCCCTTCGCCGTTGGCGCGAACGGGGGCGGCGAGATTGGTTCCGGATCGGTCGATCTTGGTCATCATGTTCACTCCGGCTCTCTCCCGGACATTTCGGTACTCGACATCGTCACATCAACAGGCCGGCGGCCGTCACCACGCTTTGCGCGATTTCCGATATCTTCTTCTTCTCGTTCATGGCGGTCTGGCGCAGCAGCGCGAAGGCATCCTCTTCCGAAAGCCCCCGCATCTTCATCAGTATCCCCTTGGCACGCTCGATCACCTTGCGTTCCTCAAGCGCCGACTTTGCCTCGGCCAGTTCCCGCTGCAGCCGGCTGAAGGCGTTGAAGCGGCTCACGGCCATGTCGAGGATCGCCTTGACGCGTTCCTTCTTCAGCCCGTCGACCACATAGGCCGAGACGCCCGCTTCCATCGCCGCCTCGATCAGGGCCGTATCGGACCGGTCGACGAACATTGCGATCGGCCGGCTGACGGTGCGGGTCAGCTGGAACAGATGCTCCATCATGTCGCGGTTGGGGTTTTCGATATCGATGACGATGACGTCCGGCTTCGACGTCTCGATGATTCGGGCAACCCCGTGGACCTCGTGGATGACCGTGACATTGCTATGCCCAGCCTCCCGCAGCCCTTCCTCGATGATGGAAGCGCGGATGGCATTTTCATCGATAACCAGAATGGTGAGATCGGGTGCCGGCATCCTTATAGGAATGACGCAGTGCAGCAATCTTGGCAAGCGCTACTCGCAGCCAATCAATTCATGTCATCATCCCGCCCGTGGAAAGAACCGGTTAACCTTTATTTTCTACTTCCTGTGAGAATGTGCCGTTCCCGTATCTCGTCTGGTAGCCATGCAGTTCTCACGCAATAATCATCCCCAGAGTTCTGACCTTCCCAACGCCGAAGACGACACCGTCGACGCGGCGCAGCAGGCTCGTCCGTCGCAGAGCCTTGCCGATTTCAATCAGCCGGTTCTGGAGCAGGCGCCCTGGCAGGCGGCCTTCCGGCTGGCGCCGAACGTGCGGTTCACCCGCACGCCCGAAAGCGTGCTTTCCCGCAAGCCCGCTCCCGTCGAGGCCGTCGCGGAGCCAGGGCCGGCACCGGCTTCGGTTCCGATCGAGGTGATTCCGTCCGAGGTGTTTCTGACGGCCGCCACGCATGATTCGCCGGTGGCCGATGCGCCACCCGCCGCTCCGCTCGAACAGATCGCGGGCCTTCAGCAGCTTGCGGCAACGATGCGCTACCATGTTCCGGAAATCCGTCCGGTCGTGGTCTCGCAGCCCGAGCCGGTTCAGGAGATCATGACCATCGCAGCGCCGCGCCAGGACATTGCCATCTCCGACTTCGCCTTCTGGGACGCCATGCCGTTCGAGCTCGAGGGACCCGGTGTCATCGAGGTCGAGGCAGCAAAGGTCGAAGCGGAAGCCCTGCCGGTCGTCGTGGCGCAGCCGGGCGCTCCCGTCACGGATCTCTATCGCGAAGTGCCGCGCCGGACCGCAGCCAGAACCGTGATCGTCGCGCCGTCTCCGAGACCGGAACCGGCCGCACCCGTCCAGCCTGCTCCGCAGCGTGCGGTGCGGGCCAAGGCGGCGCCGGCCGTCGTCGCATCCGTACCTGCTCCGGTCGAACAGGTGGTCGTACCCGCGCCGGTCATGATCGCAGAACCTGCCATCATTCCACCGGCTCCCGTCCAGCCCGAAATCACGCGTCCGCGAACCGTGCGTCCGCCGGAAGCGGAGTATGAATTCCCGCCGATCTCGCTCCTGCAGGAACCGCAGGGCGAACGCGGCCAGGCGATGCAGCCGGATGCCCTGCAGCAGAGCGCCGGCCTGCTCGAAAGCATTCTGGAAGATTTCGGCATCCGCGGCGAGATCATCGACGTTCGGCCGGGTCCGGTCGTGACGCTCTACGAATTCGAGCCGGCTCCGGGCGTCAAATCCTCGCGTGTCATCGGCCTTGCGGACGATATCGCCCGTTCGATGTCGGCGCTGTCTGCCCGCGTCGCCGTGGTGCCCGGCCGCAACGTGATCGGCATCGAACTGCCGAACGCGACCCGCGAGACCGTCTACTTCCGCGAGCTGATCGAGTGCGAGGATTATTGGGAGACCAAGCATCGCCTCGCACTCTGCCTCGGCAAGACGATCGGCGGCGAACCGGTCATCGCCGAACTCGCCAAGATGCCGCATCTGCTCGTTGCCGGTACCACCGGCTCGGGCAAGTCGGTCGCGATCAACACGATGATCCTGTCGCTCCTCTACCGGCTGCGGCCGGAGGAATGCCGGCTGATCATGATCGATCCGAAGATGCTGGAGCTTTCCGTCTATGACGGTATCCCGCACCTTCTGACACCTGTCGTGACAGATCCCAAGAAGGCCGTTCTGGCGCTGAAATGGGCGGTTCGCGAGATGGAGGATCGCTACAAGAAGATGTCGCGCCTCGCCGTTCGCAATATCGACGGCTACAACCAGCGTGCCGCAAGCGCTCGCGAAAAAGGCGAGGTCATCACCGTCAGCGTCCAGGCGGGCTTCGACCGGCAGAACGGGGAGATCCTCTACGAAGAGCAGGAGATGGACCTCTCGCCCATGCCCTACATCGTCGTCATCGTTGACGAGATGGCCGACCTGATGATGGTCGCCGGCAAGGATATTGAAGGGGCGATCCAGCGGCTGGCGCAGATGGCGCGCGCCGCCGGCATCCACCTGATCATGGCGACCCAGCGTCCCTCGGTCGATGTCATCACAGGCACGATCAAGGCCAACTTCCCGACCCGTATCTCCTTCCAGGTCACCTCGAAGATCGACAGCCGCACGATCCTCGGCGAACAGGGTGCCGAGCACCTTCTCGGCCAGGGCGACATGCTGCATATGGCCGGCGGCGGGCGGATTTCCCGCGTGCACGGCCCGTTCGTCTCGGATGCCGAAGTCGAGCTGGTGGTCCGCCACCTGAAGACGCAGGGGCGGCCGGACTATCTCGGTACGGTCACCGAGGACGAAGACGACGAGGAAGACGAGGACGTTTCGAGCCAGGAAGCCGTGTTTGACAAGAGCGCGATGGGCGGAGACGACAGCGACGAGCTTTACGACAAGGCCGTCAAGGTCGTCATGAAGGACCGCAAGTGCTCGACCTCCTATATCCAGCGTCGCCTTTCGGTCGGCTACAACCGCGCCGCATCGCTGGTCGAACGCATGGAGCAGGAAGGACTGGTCGGGCCTGCCAACCATGTCGGCAAGCGCGAGATCATTGCCGGCGGCCGTTCGGCGGCAGCCGAAGATTTCGGCGACTGACCGCCGTCGGGCGCTCTACCGCTGGCGGCAGATGAAGGGCAGGAAGCTGCTCGCGGTGCCGAAATTCATCGCCGCCACGGTCAGCGTATTGGCGAGCTTGATCTCTTGGGGCGAGTGCGGGCAGACGTCCGCACCGCTCGAACAGCCGTCGGCGATGAACTTTTCATTCCCCTTGATGAAGTCGTCGCTGACACCCTCGAGCCCGATAAAATCCTTGGCCCGGTTCCAGGCGCGTTCGTAGCGCACGCATTTCTCCTTGGCCCAGGCTTCGACTTCGGCATCCTCGGCGCGGGCCGGACCGAAGCCGGCCAAAGCGATGACAAGGATCAACAGAATTCTGGTCATATGGCGTCGGGATCGGGCTCCGGAGGATTACCGGCTGCGGATGTAATCGCTCAGCCGTTGCGCGGCGTCCTCGACCTGTAGCGGATCGCGCAGGAAACAGGCGCGCATGAAGCCCTGTCCGCCCGGGCCGAACGCGGTTCCCGGCGCAAGGCCGACGCCGGTCTTGTCGACGATCCTGAAGGCCTCCTCGCGGCTGTCGGTGACGCCGTCGATCTTCAGGAAGGCGTAGAGGGCGCCGGAAGGTTTCAGCGTTTCCACCCGGTTGGTGGCGATCAGCGCATCGCAGAGGATGTCGCGGGACTTTCGCGCCCGTTCGATATTGGTGCGGACGAAGTCGTCGCCCTGTTCGAGGGCGGCGATCGCGCCCTTCTGCATGAACTGGGCGACGCCAGAGGTGGAATACTGGATGAGGTTGGTCAGCGTCTGGCCGATTTCGGCCGGTGCCACCATCCAGCCGACCCGCCAGCCGGTCATGCACCAGTTCTTCGAGAAAGAATTGGCGAAGATGATCCGGTCTTCCGGCTCCATGACGTCCATGAAAGAGGGCGCGCGGGCGCCGTCGAAATAATAGAGGCCGTAGATCTCGTCTGCGATGATCCAGAGGCCATGCTGGCGGGCGAGGGCGAGGATCGCCTTGAGATCGTCATGCGTGGCGGTCCAGCCGGTCGGGTTGGACGGCGAGTTGATGAACAGCGCACTGGTCTTCGGGGTGATCGCCGCCTTCAGGCGGTCGATATCGAGCATCCAGCGGCCGTCGGCAAAACCGAGTTCGACGGTGACGGGCTTGGCTTCCGACACGGTCACGGCGTTGACGACATTCGGCCAGGCGGGCGAAAGATAGACGATCTCGTTGCCGGCGGAGGCGACGGTCTGGACGGCGAGCACGATCGACTGCATGCCGGAGCCGGTGACGTAGATGTTGTCGACCGACAGGTCACGTCCGTAATGACGCTGGTAATAACGGACGATCTCTTCGCGGAGTGCCGGAATGCCTTGCGTCCAGGTGTAGAAGGTCTCGCCGGCGAGCAATGCCTCGCTGGCCGCGCGGGTGATGAAATCGGGCGTCGGCAGGTCGCCTTCGCCGATCCAGAGCGGCATCAGGTTTTCGCGGCCACGGGCGTAGGTGACGATTTCGCCAATGCCGCTGCGGGGCGCTGCCGCGGCGCGGGCGCTGATCTCCGGTCTGATGATTGTCATGGAGGGCCTGTCGATGCTGGAATGATGGTTTCCTGCGTAGGCCCGACCCATGTCCGGGTCAATATTTTTCGGTGTCAGTGGCCCTGAAAACGACCGAACGTGCCGCGCGAGAAACACAGCGGATCTCCCTCGCGATGGGCGGCCCGCAGGACGCGGCCGAGGATCAGCGTATGATCGCCGGCATCGTGCATGGAAGACAGCTCGCATTCGAAGCGGGCAAGCGTGCCGGGGATGACCGGCACGCCTTCACGGTTTTCGTTCCAGCACAGTTCCTCGAAGCCGAGGCCGCCGCGTGTGAAGCGGGCGCTGAGGGGATCCTGATCGGCACCAAGCACATGGATCGCAAAATGGTTCGCCGCCGTGAAAGCCGCATGGCGCGACGAACTCTTGGCCGGCGACCAGAGCACCAGCGGCGGATCCAGCGACACCGAGGTGAAGCTGTTGACTGTCATGCCGATCGGGCCATCCGCGGTCGTTGCCGTCACCACAGTCACGCCGGTCGTGAAGGCCCCGAGCGCGTTGCGGTAATGCCGCGCGGTCGATGCGTCCGGAATGAAGATCTGTTCGCTGAGCATGCTTGCGGTGTCGGCAGTCATCATCATGGCACCTGCTTTCCGATTGCGGCTGAATAGAGTTCGAACCAGGTCTGGCGATCGATCGTCACCTTCGCGGCGTCGGCGATGGTGGCGATACGGCCGAGGTTGTTGGTGCCGAGCACCGGCAGAATGTTGGCGGGGTGGGCCAGCAGCCAGGCGACCGCGACGGCCGTGGCGTCGGCACCCTGTTCCGCTCCGATCCGCTCAAGGACCGACATCAGGCCTTCGTTGGCGAAGAGCGAGCCGCCGCCGAGCGGCGACCAGGCCATCGGCGCGATCGCGCGTTCCTGCAGGTAGGCGAGGTCGCCGTTGGTGAAGGCGGCGGGAGCGACGAGGCTGACCTCGATCTGGTTGGTGACGAGCTCCGCCTCCATGGAGGATTGCAGCAGGGAGAAATCCCAGGGGCGGAAATTCGAGACGCCGACGGCGCGCACCTTGCCGGAAACGACGAGCGCATCGAGTGCCGGGCCGGTCTCGTCCGGATCCATGAACGGGTCGGGCCGGTGGATCAGCAGGAGATCGATATGGTCGGTGCCCATGTCGCGCAGCGAGGCCTCGACCGAGGCGTTGATATGGGCGGCGCCGGTATCATAGTGCTTGCCGCGGACGGCGGAATGCCGGCCGGCGGGCGCGACGATGCCGCATTTGGTGACGATCTCGATTTTGTCGCGCAGCGAAGGCGAGGCCTTCAGCGCCCCGCCGAAAATCGCTTCGGCCGTGTAGCCGCCATAGATGTCGGCCTGGTCCATGGTGGTGATGCCCTGCGCCAGGCAGGCCTCGATCTTCGCCTGGACATGTTTCGGCGAGGTATCGGTGTCGTCGCCGATCCGCCACATGCCGTAAACCAGGCGGCTCAAATGGAGGTCGGGCGAAAGTTGAACGCGGTCCAGGTGGTGAGTGGTCATCAGTGTCGTCTCCCGTTGCCGAGCGGCGTTGCGGGTGTCTCGGCCGGCACGCGACCATAGGCATGCGGCAGCGAGCAGGTCTTGAGCTCGGGCAGCACCTTCTGGCCGAAATGTTCCGCTTCGTCGAGATGCGGGTAGCCCGAAAAGATGAAAGCCCGGATGCCCATCTTCTTGTAGGCCTCGATTTCCGAAAGCACCTGGTCGGCGGAGCCGACAAGTGCCGCGCCGCAGCCGGAGCGGGCCCGGCCGATGCCGGTCCAGAGGTGAGGTTCGACGTAACCGAACTTGTCGGCCAGTTCGCGGGCCTTGGCCTGGTGCGAAACGCCGAGCGAGGTGCTGTCGTGGGCGCGGCTGCGGATCAGCTGGCCGTATTCGTCGTCGAGCTTCGAGACGAGATGCTCCGCATAGTCGCGGGCTTCCTGCTCGGTATCGCGGACGATCATGTGGATGCGCAGGCCGTAGTCGAGCGTCCGCCCATGGGCGGCGGCGCGGGCGTGGACCGCCTTCATGCGTTCGGCCAATTGGTCCTTCGTCTCTGGCCACATCAGGTAGACATCGCACTGGGCGCCGCAGAGTTCCAGCGCATCCGGCGAATAGCCGCCGAAATAGAGGAGCGGACCGCCGTTCTGCTGGTAGGGCCTTGCCGGCTCGGTGGAGACGCCCTTGAAATTGTAGACTTCGCCCTCGTGGTCGATCGTGTCGCGGGTCCAGGCCTGCCGGAGGATCTGCACCACCTCGTGGCTGCGGCGGTAACGGAAGGCGCTGTCGGCGACTTCGCCGGGAAAATCCGAGCTGATGACGTTCAGCGTCAGCCGGCCTTTCAGCATGTGATCGAGCGTGGCGACGGTGCGGGCGAGCATGACCGGCTGCATCTCGCCGCAGCGGATCGCGGCCAGCATGTTGATCCTGCTCGTGACCTGCGAGGCGGCGGCGACGAAGCTCATCGTGTCCTGGCCGACCTGATAGGACGACGGGCAGAGGATGTTGCGGAAACCGAGCGTTTCGGCCCGCTTGACGATGTCGGAGCAATGGTCCCAGCTCGACTTCAGCGCGTCGTCGGGGACGCCGAGATAGGCGTAGTCGTCCGAGCACAGGGCTGCGAACCAGGATATTTCGGCCGCATCGAGATCCGGCGAAGTTATGGGCACGATAGTCATAGGCACTCCTCTCCCTTCCGACTTGCATATCACCCGGTTTCGTGTAAATCAATGGTGTATCAATTTGGAGGCATCGTTTCCCAGGGGAGGGGGAAGTGCTGATGGAGAGCCATCCGGGCAGCCTGCCGATCTATATGCAAATCGCCGAACTTCTGGTGCGCGACATCGCCGCCGGCCGGCTTGTCGACGGCGAGAAGCTGGCGCCCGAGCGCGACATGGCGGTGCAGCTCGGCATTGCGGTCGGCACGCTGCGCAAGGCGCTGGCGGAGCTGCAGAACCGCGGGCTGCTGGAGCGGGTGCAGGGATCCGGCAACTACATAAGGGCGATCAGCGATCCGAAGAGCGTCTATGCGATGTTCCGGCTGGAACTGGTCCAGGGCGGCGGCCTTCCGACCGCAGAACTGATCGACGTGATGCGGCTCGACAAACCCAGGGACCTGCCGAAGTTCGGCTTTTCGCCGGAAGGGCATCGCATCCGCCGCATTCGCCGGCTCTCGGGCAAAATCGCGGCGCTCGAGGAAATCTGGCTCGACGGCTCCTACGTGACGGCGATCGCCCCGGAGGAGCTGTCGGAATCCCTCTATCTCTACTACCGCACCCGGCTCGGCCTGTGGATCGTTCGGGCGGAAGACAAGATCGACCTCGACACGGTGCCGGACTGGGCACCGCCGGGCTTCGGCCAGAAGCCTGGCGCGCCGATCCCGCATGTGCTGCGGACGAGCCAGGCGCAGGACGGAGCGCTGGCCGAGGTTTCCCGCACATGGTTCGACCATTCCGTGGCGCGTTACGTATCGCGGCTGCGCTAAAAGACAATCGAGTACCGGCAAGATGAAATTCGAGACGACACAAGACGGGTTTTCCATTTCGCTCAACGGCCGCAGCATCCTGCGGCATAGCGCAGCCTCACCCTGCCTCTTTATCGGCCATGGGCAGGAGCGGATGGACATGTACCGCGGCAACTTCGAGGTTGAGGACTATATCGTCGAGCGCAGCCCGCTGCGCCATGCGGAGATCGAGGGCAACACGATCAGCCTCTGCGAGGCGGAGGGTCGCGCGCCGCGGCTGGAACTGACGATATCCGAAACGGCCGTGCATTTCCGGTCGCTGGACGAGACGATCAACCGCTTCTGGATCCGCATCCATGCGGAAAACGACGAACATGTCTGGGGCGGCGGCGAGCAGATGTCCTATTTCGACATGCGCGGACGCCGTTTTCCGCTGTGGACATCGGAGCCGGGCGTCGGTCGCGACAAGACCAGCGAGATCACCTTCAAGTCGGACCTGAAGGACAAGGCGGGCGGCGATTACTACAACACCAACTACCCGCAGCCGACCTACATTTCCTCGGCGCGTTATGCGCTGCATGTGGAGACGAGCGCCTATTCCGTCTTCGATTTCCGCCGCAAGACGTTTCACGAGATCGAAGTCTGGGCGGTGCCCGAGCGGATCGAACTGTTTGCCGCAGCGAATTTCGTCGAGCTGGTCGAGGCGCTGTCGCTGCGGTTCGGCCGGCAGCCGGAACTGCCGGACTGGATCTACAAGGGCGCGATCATCGGCCTCAAGGACGGCGTCAATTCCTTCGAGCGGCTGGAAAAGATGCGGAGCGCCGGCGTGCAGGTTTCCGGTCTCTGGTGCGAGGATTGGGTCGGGCTTCGCCAGACCTCGTTCGGCTCGCGCCTTTTCTGGGACTGGCAGGCGAACGAAGCGCGCTACCCGGGCCTGCGAGAGAAGATCGCCGAGCTGAACGGCGAGGGCATCCGCTTTCTCGGCTACGTCAACCCCTATCTCTGCGTCGATGGTTCGCTGTTTCCCGAGGCGGAAGCGGCGGGTTATTTCGCCAAAGATCAGCTCGGCCGAACTGCGATCGTCGATTTCGGCGAGTTCGATTGCGGCGTCGTCGATTTCACCAATCCGCAAGCGGCCGAATGGTTTGCCGAAGAGGTGATCGGCCGCCGGATGCTCGATTTCGGGCTGACCGGCTGGATGGCCGATTTCGGCGAATACCTGCCGATCGACGTGGAGCTTTCCAACGGCATCGATGCCAAGCTGATGCACAATGCCTGGCCGACGCTCTGGGCGGAGGTCAACTCGAAGGCGATCGCCAGCCGCGGCAAGACGGGCGAGGCGCTGTTCTTCATGCGCGCCGGCTTTACCGGCGTCCAGAAACATTGTCCGCTTCTGTGGGGTGGCGACCAGTCGGTGGATTTTTCCCGTCACGACGGGCTGGTGACCGTGATGTGCGCCGCGCTTTCGTCAGGCCTGCTCGGGAACGCCTATCACCACTCCGATATCGGCGGTTATACCAGCCTGTTTGGCAATGTCCGGACGCCGGAACTTTTGATGCGTTGGGCCGAAATGGCCGCCTTCACGCCCGTCATGCGCAGCCACGAGGGCAACCGGCCGCGCGACAATATCCAGATCGACCAGGATCCCGAAGTGCTCGAGCATTTTGCGCGGATGACGCGGATCTACGTGCATCTGGCGCCGTATCTGAAGACGCTGTCGAAGGAGGCTGCGGCGACCGGACTTCCGGTGCAGCGGCCGCTCTTCCTGCATTATGAGCACGACCGCAAGACCTACGCCATTCAGGATGCCTATCTCTACGGTCCCGAGCTACTGGTCGCCCCGGTCTGGCACGCGGCGCAAGAGACGCGTGCGGTCTATCTGCCGGCGGGAGCGGGCTGGGTGCATGTGTGGAGCGGCATGGAATATGCAGGCGGGGAAGAGGTGACGGTCACGTCGCCGATCGGGGAGCCGCCGGTGTTTTATCGGGCGGATGCGGTTTTTGGGGAAACTTTTGCGGCGTTGAGGGGGATGTAGGGTACGGGCCTACGCGGCGTGCTCCTGATGATCTCCCCCCTTGAGGGGGAGATGTCACCGAAGGTGACAGAGGGGGGTATAAACAGTGCGGCAAACTCAATAGTCGATAGATATCTGGAGGCGCCCCCCTCTGCCCTGCCGGGCATCTCCCCCTCAAGGGGGGAGATCGGCCAGAGGCGAAGCCGCAGTTCCGTCTTACCGCGCCGCCCAGTTCGCACCGCGGCGGAAGATCGTCTTCATCTGGGGCACGGCGAATTCCTTCGCCTGGTGGCCGAGCGACGAATAGAAGACGCGGCCCTTGCCGTATTTGCGCTTCCACACCACGGGCATGACGACGCCGTCGATCCAGTAGGCGTGGTCGCCGGTAAACGTCGTGGTGGCCAGCACCTCGTTCGAGGGGTCGACATGCATGTAATACTGCTCGGACGTGTAGGGGAAATCGGTGATCCCCTCCATCAGCGGATCGTCCGGGCGGGTGATATTGACCGTGTAGTCTATGATGTTACCGGGATGGGCGACCCACTGGCCGCCGATGATGAACTGGTAGTCGACCGATTCACGGAACGCATCGCCCGCGCCGCCGTGATAACCGGCGATGCCGACGCCGTTCTCGACGGCGGCGGCAAGGTTCTTCACCTCCTCCTTCTCGATCTTCGACATGGTCATGATCGGCACGATGAGGCTGAGATCATGGATGGATGGATCGGCGAAGGCCTCGGTCGAGTGTTCGAGATAGACCTTGAAACCGTCCTCCTCGAGCATGGTCTTGATGATTTCGGCGCATTCCTGCGGTTCGTGGCCGCTCCAGCCGCCCCATACGATGAGTGCTTCACGCATTTTATTCGTCCTCCAGAATTATTTCGCCAGCCGGCCGTCGACGAGCGATTCAGACAGCGGAGCGGGCCGCTCCGTGGCCGTGGTGATCCTGATCGTGCGCCCTTCGGCGGAAGCCGTGTGGAAGGCTTCCATGACCTCCAGCACATGCAGCGCCAGATCGCCGTTTGCCCGGTGGGGGCGGCCAGAACGGATCGCATGAGCCAGATCGGCGATGCCGATCGACCGGTAGTTGCCGTCCGCATAAGGCTGGGTGGTGGGCTGGTCCTCGAACTGGCCGCCCTTCTTCAGATAGCCGACAGGTCCTTCGAAGCGGTTCGGGTCGGGCACGATCAGGGTGCCTTCCGTGCCATAGACTTCGAGCGGCACATGCTTGTGGCCGGCGACGTCGAAACTCATGCCGATCTGCACGACGGCGCCGTTGGCAAAGGCCATGACGCCCGCCACGTGGGTCGGAACATGCACGGGAATCCGTTCGCCGTTGCGCGGCTCGCTGGTGATGATGCGCTCCTGGCGCGGCGTGGTCGCAAAGCCCGCGACCTGGGAGACCGGGCCGAGCAGGTTGACCAGGTCGGTGATGTAATACGGGCCCATGTCGAGCATCGGGCCGCCGCCGACCTCGTAATAGAAGGCCGGGTTCGGGTGCCAGCGCTCGTGGCCCGGGCACATGAAGGTCGCCGTGCCGCCGACGGGCAGGCCGATGACGCCCCGGTCGATCAGCTCGCGGGCGCTCTGGTGGCCGCCGCCGAGGAAGGTGTCGGGTGCGGCGCCGATGCGCAGGCCCTTGGCCTTGGCGGTTTCCGCCAGTTTTTTCCCTTCCGCGAAATTAATCCCGAGAGGCTTTTCCGAATAGGTGTGCTTGCCGGCGTCGAGCGCCTGCAAGGCGACGGCGACATGGGCCTTGGGGATCGTCAGGTTGACGATGATCTCGACCTTGGGGTCTGCCAGCAGCTCCTCGACGGTGCGGGCCTCGAGATTGAATTCGGAAGCCTTGGCCTCGGCCAGGTCGCGGTTGAGATCCGCCAGTCCGCGGATATCGAGGATCGGAAAGGTGCTCGTCATCGCCTTCAGGTAGGCGCCCGAAATATTGCCGCATCCGATGATGCCGATACCGACTTTATCCATGATTTCCTCCCGAAGAATGCTGAAGTTTGCGCATCAGAGCGCCGGCCCGGTGGTGCTCCAGGGCGATTCGTAGAGTTCGTACAGCGCGACGGCGGCGGCGCCCTGCGCCCAGAAGTCGTCGGCGGAATCGTCGAAGACGAGTTCGCTGACGCCTTTCAGCGACGGGGGGATGGCGAGCGCATAGGCGTCGCGCAGGCTGTTGAGGAACGGTTCGCCCAGCGCCAGCGAGGAGCCGACGAGGATGACCCGCGGCGGCGCGAACAGCGTGACGATATTGGCGATGGTCAGCCCGACGGCCTCGCCGGCGCGAACGGCGGCGCCGATCAGGCGGTCGTCGTCGGCCTGGATCAGCGCTTGCACGTGGCTCATGCCGCGGCCGAGCCGCACCGCCTCGGCGAACCGTCCGTCCGTCTGCTGGTCTCCGAGAATGGCGCTTTCGCCCGCCTGGCTGGAAAGCCGCACGATGCCCTGGGGTCCCGTGCCGAGCACGAGGTCGCCGAGATTGTGGCTGAGGCCGCCGGCCCCCCGGAAAAGCCGGTTGCCGTGCAATACGCCGAGGCCGAGCGTCTGTTCGAGCGAGATCAGCACCATGTCCTGCAGGTCACGGGCCTTGCCGAACCAGTGGTGGCCGAGCGTGATGGCGTGCGCATCGCTCTCGACGATCGTCGGGGTGGACAGGCGGGCCGACATTTCGGCAGCAAAATCGATATTGATATCGCGGAAGATCGGGCTCGAACGGATATGCCCGGTGCGGTGTTCGATGACGCCGGGAAGCCCCAGGCAGACGGTGTCGACATCCTCCAGCGACAGGCCTGCGTCGACGACGCAGCGGCGCACGCCATCCTCGACGAGGTCGGCGATGACGGCGATCGGCTGGCGGTCGATCCGGATCGGCAGGGTGAGCTGCGAGAGGACGTCGCCGCGGAAATTGGTGACGACGAAGACCATGCGGCTGGCGGCGATCTTGGCGCCGACGACGCGGGCGGCATCCGGATTGACTTCCAGCATCACCCGCGGCCGGCCGCGCACCGCCTCGTTTCGGATATCGCCCTCGTGGCGCGTGAGGATCAACCCGTCATCGAGCAGCGAACCGGTAATCGCGGAAACTGTGGTCGTGGAAAGTTCGGTGCGCTCGGAAATTTCGATGCGGGAGATGGGGCCGCGCCGCCGGATCGTATCCAGCACGCTGAGGCGGTTCATCGCACGCATGAGTTCTGGATCGGCGGTCTTCATCTCTTCTGCGCACTCGTCGGCTTTTGCACCAGATGGCGATTTAATTCGAGGTGCAAATTAAATTCGCCTTGTTCTAGAGCCGATTTTGGGCGGCTTGCAATAGATAAAAGCAGCAAACGGCGCAAATTTCATCAGAAACAGCCAATGTGGCCGGAGGCTATTGACAGATGCGGCAGGCTTGCTGATTATTTAATTCGGATACAGGAATAAAGCTTTGGGAGGAGCGCCTTCAATGTCCAAGAGATACCACAGGATGCGTTTGATTTCAGCGACGGCCCTTGCTCTGGCCGGCGGGCTCTTTACGGCCGGCGTCGCTGCGGCCGACAGTGTCATTCGCTGGATGCATGTCGAACAGGTGCCGGGCAACCTCGCGGCCTGGAACCAGATCGCCAAGGATTTCGAAGCCAAGCATCCCGGCGTCAAGGTCGAGCTGCAGTTTCTGGAAAATCAGGCGTTCAAGGCAAAACTTCCGACGCTTCTGCAGTCGAACGATGCGCCGAGCATCTTCTACACCTGGGGTGGCGGCGTGCTGAAGGCACAGTCCGAAACCGGGACGCTGCGGCCGATCAATGCGGCGCTCGACGCCAACGGAGGGGAGTGGCGCAAGTCGGTCAACGCTTCCGCGGTCGAGGGCCTGACCTTCGACGGCAAGGTCTGGGCCTCGCCCTCCAAGAGCGGCCTCGTTTCCTTCTATTACAACAAGGAACTGTTCAAGAAGGCGGGCGTCGATGCCTCGAAGATCGCCACCTGGGACGATTTCCTCAGCGCGGTGAAAGCGCTGAAGCAGGCAGGCGTCACGCCGATCGCCGGCGGCGGGCGGGACAAGTGGCCGCTGCATTTCTACTGGAGCTACCTGTCGATGCGCGAGGCCGGGCAAAAGGGCTTCGCCGACGCGAAGGCCGGAAAGAATGACGGCTTTGCCGGCAAGCCTTTCGTCAAGGCGGGCGAGCGCCTGGCCGAACTCGGCAAGCTCGAGCCCTTCCAGAACGGTTATCTGGGTGCGACCTGGAACGATGCGCTTGCCGCCTTCGGCGACGGCCGTGCCGCGATCATCCTGAGCTTCGAGAACACGCCGGCGACCCAGGCGTCGAATTCGACGAGCCGCAAGGGCCTCGCCGACGACAATATCGGCCGCTTCCCGTTCCCCGTCGTCAGCGGGGGCGCAGGCGTCATCACCGACAGTTTCGGCGGGCTCAACGGCTGGGCGGTCACCAAGAACGCGCCGCCCGAAACGGAAGAATTCCTCCGCTACATGGCAAGCCTTGACGTGCAGAAGGTACTCGCCAGGGACACGCAGGTCATGCCGGTCGCCAAGGGGGCCAGCGAGGCGATCTCCAAGCCGCTGCTGAAGGAAGTCGCCGAAGCACTTGCCAAGGAAACCTGGCACCAGAACTTCCTCGACCAGGATCTCGGTCCCAATGTCGGCGCGATCGTCAACGACGTCAGCGTCGAAGTGGTCTCCGCCGGCATGAAGCCGGCCGCAGCCGCGCAGCAGATCGAGGACGCCTACTCGCTCGAACGCAAGTAGGTGCTGTGCCGGCGCTCCCGTTGCCCCTTTCGGGAGCGCCGGTTCCTTTTTCATCTGGCGCCGATTTGCGCAGGCTGAAAGGCTCGAAAAATCGATGAGCGATATGTTGATGTCTGCCAATGCAGCGCCGTCCGGTAACACAATTGCGATTTCGCGCCGCCGCAAACGGTCGCTGACCAGCAGCAAGTGGCCGGTGCTGATCCTGTTCCTGCCGCCGGCGCTTCTTCTGTTCACGGTGCTGGTGATCCTGCCCATGGGCGAGGCGGCCTGGTATTCCTTCTACAACTGGAACGGCTATGGCAGTCCGACGCAATGGGTCGGCTGGCGCAACTACCAGCTCATCTTCCGCAACAGCGCCTTCACCCAGGCGCTGATCAACAACGGACTGATCGTGCTTGCCTCGCTCTGCGTACAGGTTCCGCTGGCGCTCTGGCTGGCGACGATGATTTCCAGCCGGATCAAGGGTGCGCTGTTCTTCCGGTTGATCTTCTTCCTGCCCTATGTGCTCGCGGATGTGGCGGCCGGCATGATCTGGCGCTTCGTCTATGACGGGGATTTCGGTCTCGTCGCCGGCATTTCGCATTTCATCGGCGTCGAACCGCCATTCTGGCTGGCAGACCGGAACCTGGCGATGTACGCGATCCTCGGGGTCGTCGTCTGGAAATATTTCGGCTTTCACATGATGCTCTTCATTGCCGGCCTGCAGGCGATCGACAAGAGCGTGCTGGAAGCGGCCGATATCGACGGCGCGACCGGTTTCCAGAAGTTCCGGCTGGTGACCTTGCCGCTGCTCGGCTCCACCGTGCGGCTCTCGGTCTTCTTTGCGGTCGTCGGCTCGCTGCAGCTCTTCGACATGATCATGCCGCTGACCGGCGGCGGCCCGTCGAACTCGACGCAGACGATGGTGACGTTCCTCTACAATTTCGGGGTGACCCGCATGCAGGTCGGTTTCGGCAGCGCCGTCGGCGTGGTGCTGTTCGTGATCTGCGTGACGCTCGCCTTCAGCTACAAGCGGGTGTTCATGCGCAATGACTGAGATCTCGACAGCACAGCCCATCGATGCCGCCAGCGCCCCGACCTCCGGCCGGCGCCTGCGTGCCGGCACCCAGGTCTACATGTACGTGTCGCTGATCATCGTCGCCGCGATCGTGGTGGTGCCGCTCATCAGCACCGCGCTCGGCGGCTTCAAGACGCTCGGCGAACTGCGCGGCAATCCGTTCGGCCTGCCGACGGAATGGCAGTGGTCGAACTACACGGACATCATCGTCAGCAAGCGCTACTGGCTGCAGATGAGCAATTCGCTGATCATCGCCCTGCTGACGGTGTTCCTGACATTGACCTTCGGCGCCATGGCCGCCTTCTGCTTCGCCCATATCCGCTTCTTCGGCACCGATTACCTGGTCAACTATTTCCTGATCGGGCTGATGTTCCCGGCGGCGACCGCCATCCTGCCGCTCTATATTCGCATCCGCGATCTGGGGCTGATCGACACATATTGGGGCGTGGTGCTGCCGCAGGTCGCGTTCGGCATGGGCATGAGCATCATGCTGTTCCGCAATTATTTTCGCAATTTGCCGTCCGAACTCTTCGACGCGGCTTTCGTGGACGGCTGCGGCTACATGCGCTTCTTCTGGCATATCACGCTGCCGCTGTCGCGGCCGATCATCGCCACCGTCGGCATCATCTCCTTCGTCGGCAGCTGGAACAGCTATATCGTGCCGCTGATCATGCTGAATTCGGAAAGCCGCTATCCCTGGCCGCTCGGCATCATGATCTACCGGGGCGAGTTCAGCACCGAATGGCAGCTGGTGCTGGCCTTCATCACCCTCACCATCCTGCCGACCATCATCGCCTTCTTCCTGGCCCAGAAGCACATCATCGCCGGTCTGACCGCCGGTGCGGTGAAGTCCTGAGCCCCGACCCGGAGTAACTCGCATGGCATCCGTCGAACTCAGACAAGTCCGCAAGGCCTATGGCCTACTCGACGTCATCCACGGTATTTCGCTGTCGATCGAGGACGGGCAGTTCATCGCCCTGGTCGGGCCTTCCGGCTGCGGCAAGTCCACCCTGCTCAGAATGATCGCGGGGCTCGAGGAAATCACCGGCGGGGATGTCATCATCGACAATGCCGTGGTCAACGAGCTGACGCCGCGCGAGCGCAACATCGCCATGGTGTTCCAGTCCTATGCGCTTTATCCGCACATGACGGTCGCCGAAAACATGGGTTTCAACCTGCGGCTTTCCGGAACCCCGAAGCCGGTAATTGCCGAACGCGTCGCCGAGGCCGCGCGCATGCTCGATCTGGTGCCGCTTCTCGACCGCAAGCCGGCGCAGCTTTCCGGCGGCCAGCGCCAGCGTGTCGCCATGGGCCGAGCGATCGTCCGCAACCCCGCCGTCTTCCTGTTCGACGAGCCGCTTTCCAACCTCGACGCCAAGCTGCGCGTGCAGATGCGCTCGGAGATCAAGCAGCTGCACCAGAAGGTCGGCACCACGTCGATCTACGTCACCCACGACCAGATCGAGGCGATGACGCTCGCCGACCGCATCGTCGTGCTCAACCACGGGAAGGTAGAGCAGGAGGGTACGCCGATGGAACTCTACCGGAAGCCCGCCAACCTTTTCGTTGCCGCCTTCATCGGTTCGCCGGCAATGAACATTCTCGACGGTACCGTGGATGGCGACGGGGGCGAGGCGGCCGCACGGCTGAGCGACGGCACCGCGATCCGCATCGCGCCGGACCGCAAAGTGAGGCGTGGACAGTCGGTCAAGGTCGGCTTGCGTCCGGAACACCTGAGCCCCGGCGCGGGCGGGACCATGCTTGCTGGCCAGACGTTGCTGGTCGAACCGACCGGCGCGCAGACGCATATCGTCTTCGACCTTGCCGGCAACCCCGTTGTCGCGATCGTCGATGGCGAATATCCCGCCCGCTACGGCGCGCGGTTCGAAGCCAATATCCCCGCCGAACAGGTGCATGTCTTCGATCGGGAAACGGGAGTCGCTCTCTAGGCGGCTTCGACGCGCCGCGGTCTCCCATGCTTTTCCGGCATCGTTTGCGGCGGCTTCGTTGCGCGATAATTCAGGTGGTGTCACGCTGTTGAAATGTCGGCGACCTAGAACCCGGCAACGCGAACGATTTCCGATTCCCGCACCTGCAGAAAAGGTCAATGACAATGGCTGACATCCGCCCCAGCGCCCTCCACGTCATCGTCGTGGGCATCGATGGCCTGCGTCCCGACATGATCAACGAGGTCACCATGCCCAATCTCGCCGCGATGAAGGGGCGGGGCGTATCGAGCAAGGACCATCGCACGGTGTTTCCGAGCGAGACCCGCGGGGCCCTGACGGCGCTTGCCAGCGGTGCGCGGCCGGCGAGCACGGGCGTGCTCGGCAATGAGTTTCATGCCCGCGACGGATCGGGACGGCTGACCGGCACGGACACGATCCATGACTGGCGGGCCGGAGACAAGCGGCTGATCGGCGGCATGGTGACGGCCACCAATCTCTCGGAAACGCTTGCCAAGAACGGCAGGTCGTTCGCCGTCGTGACGTCGAGCGGGCAGGGTTCGTTCACGGCGCTCAACTGGAAGGGCGCCGACTGGGGGCAGAGCGGCTACAATGTCCGCCATCCGGCGATCGGCTTTCCGCCGGAACTGGCCGTGGATATCGCCGAACAGCACCGGGTGCCTGCGAACGGTTTCGATCGCGGCGCGGAAAAGCAGGCGGTCGCTGTCTTCACCGATACGGTCTGGCCGGCGAGGAAGCCGGATGCGGCGATCATCTGGCTGACGGAAGTCGACAGCGCCTCGCACCGCTACGGCCTCGGTGCCGAGGGCATGCTCGCCTCGATGCGTGATTGCGACGCGGCGATCGGCAACCTGCTGGAATGGCGCGACAAGCAGCCCGAAAAGGACGAAATCGTCATTTTCGTCACCTCCGACCACGGCCATTCGACCATCGTGGAATTCATTTCGGTCGGCGATGCGCTGAAGGAGGCCGGTATCTCGGCGGGTCTGCGATCCGGCGACGGCATCGACGTGCTCTACCGTCGCGGCCGCGCACCGGGCTTCTGGCTCAGGAAGTTCGACAAGGGCCTGTTGCAGGGCGTTTTCGATGCGCTTGCCGTCCAGCCCTGGTACGGCGCGACCTTTACCCGGGCGATCGAGCCGGGTTCGCATGAAGGCATCCTTCCGGGCACCCTGGCGCTGGAACTGACCGGCGCCGCCCATCCCCGCGCACCGGATCTTTATCTCAACCTCAAGGGCGACGAGGCGGACAACGACTTCGGCGTGCCGGGCACGTCGATCTGCGATGCCGGAAGCTATAGCGGCATTCCTCTCGGTGGCGGCTCGCATGGCGGTCTGCACCGGAGCGAACTTGCGGCCGTGCTGATCGGCGAAGGGCCGGGGCTGAAAAGCGGCGGGCAGGTGATCGCCTCGCGCACGGCGATCTACGACATCGCGCCGACGGTTCTCGAACTCCTCGGCGTCGGACGGGCCGCGACAATGACCGGCCGGCCGATGACCGAACTCTTCGAGAACGGTGGGGCCATCGAGGCGCCGGTCGTGACGGAATTCACGGCCTCGGTCGATGGCAAGACCTCGCGCATCGTCATCGGTCATGTCGGGGGCAGCGCCTATGTCGACGAGGCCGATCTGCTGACCGAACACGCGCAGGCGGATGCCGGCCGGCCGAAGGTCGCGGAATTGCAGGCCTGACCCTTTCCAGATGCGGCGGGCCAGAAACTAACCGGGTGTTTCGCGCGCTGAGGCTCGGGACATAGAGACGGTCGTATAGCCGATACAGGCACTGAAGGTGACGCCTGCCGTCTCAGAAGCTATCGAGCCTGATATCGGCCGGCCGCGAATGGCCGAGGATATAGCGGCCGTTCGGCAGGTCGTTGCCGTCGAGCTTCCAGGCGATCTGCGCCTCGTCCAGTCCGTAGTGCACCCAACGCGCCCTCAACCGCTCGCGGAGCACCTCTTCAGAGGGGCCGACGAAGATCGTGAAGTCGAACATCTCAGCGAGCCGCGACCAGGGCGCTTCGTCGATCAGCAGATAATTGCCTTCCGCCAGAACGATATGCGTTTCCGGAGAGACGGCACGCGCCGAGGCGATGGCGATTTCCCTGGAGCGGTCGAAGACCGGCACCAGAACCTCCTCGTCTCCCTGCCGCACCGCCTTGAGGACATCCGCGAACCCGCGCACATCGAAGGTCTGCGGCGCGCCCTTGCGGGGCAGCAGGCCGCGGGCTTCGAGAATGCCGTTGTCCATGTGGAAACCGTCCATCGGCAGGACTTCGGCGGTTTCGCCGCGTGCCAGCAGTGCCTCGTGCAGGGCGTCGGCGAGGGTGGATTTTCCCCCGCCCGGCGGGCCGGCGACCGCGACGATGAAGCGCCGCTTGTCCCGTGCCCGGCCGATGACGGTGTCGGTGATGTCGTCCAGTGTCATTGCGCCGGCCTCGCGTTCGATCTTGTCGAAAGCATCTCTAGCCTCCCGTACGGTGCTCAGGCAATCTATGCGGATGGACCCAAGATGCGCCACGATCGGGACCTTATCGAATGTCCTCTCTCGCTGCCCGGATGGCTTCCCAAATCCTGTAAGGCGTGGCCGGCATGTCGAAATCCCTGACGCCCGCCTGTCGCAGCGCATCCAGGACGGCGTTCATCAGGGTCGGCAGTGCGCCGGTCGTGCCGGCCTCGCCGCCGCCCTTGACGCCGAGAACATTCGTCGTCGACGGCGTCGGCAGGTCGAAGAAACGCGGCGTCGGCATGAAATCGGCCCGCGGCATGAAATAATCCATGAAGGTGGCCGTCAACATCTGGCCGCTGTCCGGGTCGTAGACGATATGCTCGCCGAACACCTGGCCGGCACCCTGGGCGAGGCCGCCATGCATCTGGCCTTCGAGCAGCGTGTGGTTGATGACATGGCCGGCGTCGTCGACGCCGATATAGGAGGTGACCTCGGTCTCGCCGGTATTCGGATCGATCTCCACTTCGGCCACGTGCACGCCGCCCGGGAAATTGCGCTCCGGCTGGATCGAGCCCAGCGTGTCGAGCGCGTTGCCGTCTGGCCCCGCGTGGCGTGCCGCCAGTTCCAGAAGCGAGATCGACATGTTGGTGCCGGCCACCTTGTAGTGGCCATGATCGAATTCGATGTCGGCTTCCGAGGCCTCCAGTGCTTCGGCGGCGAGCTTCAGGCCCTTTTTCACCGCCTCGCGGGAGGTGATCGTCAGGGACGCGCCATGGGAGGCCATGGTGCGCGAGCCCATGGTGCCGGCGCCCTTGAGCTTGTGGGGCGCATGCACGCTGTTGGCGCGCAGGTTGATGAGGTTCTCGTCGATGCCGAGTTCCCTGGCGACCAGCCGTGGCAGCACCGTTTCGTGACCCTGGCCGGCCGAGCCGGAAAGCGTGTAGAGCGTCAGCGTGCCGTCCGCCTCGAAGCGGATCTCGGTCTCCTCAGGCATGTGGCCGCCGCCGGACGGCTCGATGAATATGCCCATGCCGATGCCACGCAGGTTGCCGCGCCGTTCGGATTCCCTGCGGCGGGCTTCGAAACCGTTCCAGTCGGAGATCGAGACGGCCTCTTCCAGCATCGCGACATAGCTGCCGCTGTCGTAAACCGCGGTCGGCGTCTTGTAAGGGTAGGCGTCGTCGGGGATCAGGTTCTTCCGGCGGATCTCGATGCGGTCCATGCCGAGATCGGTGGCGGCCTGGTCGACCAGCCGCTCGACGAAATAATTGATGTCCGGACGACCGGCGCCGCGATAGGCGGCAATCGGCGAGGTATTGGTGAAGGCGAGGCGGTTGAGGCCGAAGACAGCCGGGATGCGGTAACAACCCGTCCCCGTCAGCATCGGGTTGAGCACGTTGATCAGCGCGCCGGGCGGCGAATGATAGGCGCCGAGATCGCAGACGACATTCATCCGGATTCCGAGGAATTCGCCGGTCTCGCTCAAGGCCAGTTCGCCGGAGAACCTGACGGCGCGGCCGTGATAATCGGCGAGGAAGCTTTCGGTGCGGCTGGCTGTCCAGCGTACCGGCCGACAGAGCTTCCGGGCGGCGAGCATGATCGCCGCATATTCCGGGTAGGCCGCGCCCCGGATGCCGAAACTGCCGCCGACATCGCCCATGTGATGCCGCACCTTTTCCGGCGGGTGGCCGGTGAACCGGGCGAGACCATCGGCAAGGCCGGTGCCCTGGCTGGCGGAATAGACGTCGAAGACCTCCGTCGCGGCATCATAGGCCGCCATGAAGGATTTGAGTTCGAGCGGGTTGGCGGCGACGCGCTGCGATTCGACCTTCAGCGCCGCGACATGCGCGGCCTTGGCGAAGGCTTCATCGGTCATTGCCTTGTCGCCGAAACCGTGGAGGAAAACCAGATTGCCGGGCACGTCGTCGAAAAGCTGCGGCGCGCCGTCTTGCAGGGCGGCCTCCGGGTCGATGATCGCCGGCAGGTCCTCGTATTCGACCGCGATCAGCTCGACCGCGTCGGCGGCCGCCTCCGCGCTGTCGGCTACCACCACCGCGATCGGTTCGCCGACGAAACGGACACGGTCGGTCGAAAGCGCGTAACGGTCCGGCGCCCTGATCTTCATGCCGTCGACACCGGGGAAGGAGACGAGCGGGCCGGGGGCGATCAGATTGGCTTCGAGCGCATCCTTGCCGGTCAGGACGATATGGACGCCCGGTGCAGCGAGTGCCGCCTCGACATCGATCGAAACGATGCGGGCATGCGGCTGGTCTGCTCTCAGAAATGCCGCATGGAGCTGGTTGTCCAGCACCTTGTCGGCGGTATAGGCGCCCTGGCCGGTAACAAGCCTCATGTCTTCCCGGCGGCCGGTAAAGACCTCATGATCATTGCTCAAAATCATACTCCTGCGGCCGATATCGATGGGAGTTGTCAGCCTCTCTTATATCCACGATGCGACGCTATGCCAGCAGTGCCGATCTCACAAATACGATTGCAGCAGTGTGAATAAGTATTTGGGCAAAGCTTCACCGGATGAGGCAGCGCCGCGGCATGGCCGTGCACACGCCGAAATGTTCGGCATTTCCCGCGTCATGATCGCACCGGCGCCAAGTGTCCTCTGCGCCGACGTCTGCCGGTCGCCGATTTCAGCTGCACGTTGCCGAAAGGCCAGGTCAACAGGTTGAGCCGAAATTCGGAAACGGCAGCCTACCGCGTTACGTCAATCACCACCCGGCCTCGAATCCTGCCGGCAACGATATCTTCCGCCAACTGCGGCAGGTTCGACATCGGCTCCGTCGTCGTGATTTCCGCAAGCTTGGCAGGATCGAGATCGCGGGCGAGCCGCGACCAGGCGGAAAGGCGCTGTTCGCGCGTGGCGATCACCGAGTCGACGCCGATCAGGGTGACGGCGCGCAGGATATGCGGCAGCACGGTGCCGGGAAGATCCGCCCCGCCGGCGAGGCCGCAGGCGGCGATGGCGCAGCCGCGCATGGTCTGGGACAGCGCATTGACGAGCGTCGTCGAGCCGACGCTGTCGACGCCGCCGGTCCAGCGTTCCTTCTGCAGCGGGCCGCCCTTTTCCTGGAGCACGGTGCGATCGATGAAGCCCGAGGCGCCGAGCGAGGTAAGGTAGTCGTGGGTTTCCGGCCGGCCGGTGGAGGCTGTGACATTGTAGCCGCGGGCCGCAAGCAGGGCGATCGCCACCGAGCCGACGCCGCCGGCAGCGCCCGTCACCAGCACCTCGCCTTCGCGCGGCTTGATCGATCCCCATTTTTCCAGCGCATCGACGCAAAGGGCGGCGGTATAACCGGCGGTGCCGATCGCCATCGCCTGTTCCATCGAGAAGGCGTCGGGCAGGCGGATCAGCCATTCCGGTTTGACCCGCTGGTAGCGGCCGAAGGCGCCCCATTCGGTCTCCGAAAGTCCCCACCCGTTCAGCACCACCTTGTCGCCGGCCTTCCATTCCGGCGAACGGGATTCGATGACCGTGCCGGACAGATCGATGCCGCCGATCATCGGCATGCGCCGGGCGATGCGGCCCTTGCCGGTGATGGCGAGCCCGTCCTTGTAGTTCAGCGTCGAATAGGCGATCTCGACCAGCACGTCATTGTCGGGAAGATCGGCGACCGAGATCTCCCGGAAAGCGCCCTTCGGTTTGCCGTCGACGGCGTCGATGACCATGGCGGTGAAGGTCTCGGTCATGTCTCTCTCCCGATTTTGTGGTGATGTTGGTCTTTAAGCGGAGGCCTGTGCCGCGGTATCGCGCCTGGCGCGCGCATCGAGCACGGCTGAATAGCTTTCGCGCACGTAGGCGAGCAGCCGCGCGAGCGCATCGGCTGCCCTGGCGTCCTCGCGGCTGCGTACCGCATCGACGATCTCCTGATGCAGCGAGGCGACGTGGCGGCGTTCACGGACCCGGAAGACGATCATGTTGGTGATCGGTATGAAGGCCTCGATGACCGTGTACATCATCAGCTTCAGCGGGCCGTTGCCGGTCGATTCCACCAGCGCGCGGTGAAAGCGCACGTCGGAAGCGCAAAAATCCTCGTCGCTGATCGCCTCATCGAGCTGCACGGCGATCTCGGCTTCCATGGCCGCAAGATCGGCTTCGTTGCGATTGCCGGCGGCCAGCCGGCAGCAGACGGTTTCGGTTTCGAGCCTCGCGGTGATGATCTCTTCGATGTCGAAAGCACCGATGCCGACGAGCAGGGTGGCAGCGCCGGTGATCGCCTTGGAAAGGCCTTCCGGATCCGGCCGCTTGACGAAATTGCCGCCGCTCGGCCCGCGCTTGGAATGGATGAGGTTCTGGGCGGCGAGGCGTTTCAGCGCTTCGCGGACGGTCGGGCGGGAAATGCCGAAGCTCCTGGCCAGCTCCTCTTCGGTCGGCAGGCGTTCGTCCACCTTGAGCCGGCCATCCATGATCGCCGAGCGGATATTGTCCGACACTTGCCTCGCAATGCCCGTGCGGACCACCTCGTCGTATTTGAGGATCATGTCACCCTTCCCATGGTTCCTGGCATAGTGATGCCACGGGCAGGGTAAAAAGGCTACTGCTTTTTAAATATAGGTTTGACAAATAGGGGAATGGGAATAACCTCGCCCCCAAGAAACAAGGGGACAAGAGGATGGGCGCAATCGCATTCGGCGGAGCCGGAGGCAGGGCCGGGCGGCGGAATCTGCGCGGGGAGGATCGTCTTGCCCTCTGATCGCGTCAGCCTTCTCCTCTCCCGCCTTGAAAGCCGGCTGGATGCTGCTGCAATCCTTGTCGGCGATGCGATTTCGGACGGTTACGCCGCCGATGCCACCGCCCGTGGCGCCCGGCCCGCCGCCGTTCTGCGCCCGCGCGATACCGAAGACGTTTCCGCCATTCTCTCCATTGCCAACGAGCTCGGCCAGCCGGTCGTCGTGCAGGGCGGGCGTACCGGACTTTCGGGCTCCTCCCGGCCGGTCGAGGGTGAAATTTCCATCTCGCTCGAACGGATGAATGGCATCGAGTCGATCGATGTTGCCGCCCAGACGGTGATCGTCAGGGCCGGCACGCCGCTGCAGGTCGTGCAGCAGGCGGCGAGCGATGCGGGCCTTTTCTTCGGCGTCGACATCGGCGCGCGCGGCACGGCAACCGTCGGCGGCAATATCGCCACCAATGCCGGCGGTATCCGGGTTCTGCGTTACGGCATGTACCGGGCGCAGGTCATGGGTCTGGAAGCCGTGCTGCCCGATGGCACGATCCTATCCTCGCTCAAGGGCCTGCCGAAGGACAATTCCGGCTACGATCTCAATCCGCTGTTCATCGGCACGGAAGGCACGATCGGGGTCGTGACCCGCGCCTGCCTGAAGCTGCACCCAAAGCCGCAGTTCGAGCGCAATGCCTTCCTGGCGCTGCCGTCGCTGAAGGCGGCGCAGGACCTGCTGGCGCGGCTCAGGGTCGAACTGTCCGGTCTGCTCTCCGCCTTCGAGGCGATCTTCCCGAATGTCTATGAAGGCACGGTGGACTATATGGGCATCCGTCCGCCGGTCGAAAAAGGCGCCGGCATGTATGCCATGGTCGAGATCCAGGGCCAGGCGCCGGACCAGGACAACGAACGTTTCGAGGCCGCCCTTGCCGCCGCACTGGAGGACGGGCTTGCGACCGACGTCGTGCTCTCCAATTCGCTGCGCGAGTTCAACGGGCTCTGGGGCATTCGCGACGGCATCAACGACTATCTGTTCGGCACCGGCGTGATGATCGGTTTCGATATTTCGGTGCCGCTGTCGCGCATGCAGGAATTCCTCGACAAGGCGGCGCTCGCCATCGACGAGATCGATCCCACGGCGCGGACCTATATCTTCGGCCATCTGGGCGATGGCAACCTGCATTACTGCATGTTCAGCAACCACGAGAAAAAGGTCGCCGAGGCGATCTTCTCCGGCATCCAGGCGGTTGGCGGCGGCGTTTCGGCCGAACACGGGATCGGCACCGACAAGGTGAAGTATCTCAAATTCGCCCGCAGCGAAGCCGAGATCGCCGCGATGCGCCGGCTGAAAACCGCATTCGATCCGAATTATATTCTCAATCGCGGCCGGGTCTTCGAGGCGCCGGTGTCCGTGCTGCAGGCGGAGCGGGCCTAGATGTCGATCCATACCGCACCGGATACGAACCTCCCGGACAGCAAGGTCAGCCTTGACGACCGTTATATACTGGAAAAGGGCCGGATCCTGGTGTCGGGAACGCAGGCGCTGGTGCGCCTGCCGATGATCCAACGGCAACGGGATCTGGCGCGCGGGCTCAATACCGCGGGTTACGTTTCCGGTTACCGCGGCTCGCCGCTCGCGGGCTTCGACAGGGAGATGGCGCGGGCGAAAAAATTCCTCGACGCCGCGCATGTGAAATTCCATCCAGGCCTCAACGAGGACATGGCGGCGACCGCCGTCTGGGGCACGCAGCAGACGAGCATGTTCGAAGGCGTGCGTTACGACGGCGTGTTCGGCATGTGGTACGGCAAGGGGCCGGGCGTCGATCGCAGCATGGACGTGATCCGCCACGCTAACGCGATCGGCACCGATCCGAACGGCGGCGTGCTGCTGCTGGTCGGCGACGACCACGGTGCGGTCTCCTCCACGCTGCCGCACCAGAGCGAGCACAACCTGATCTCCGCCATGGTGCCGCTGCTGTCGCCGGCAGGCGTCGGAGAATATATCGAATACGGCCTCATCGGCATCGCCATGAGCCGCTATTCCGGCGCCTGGATCGGCTTCAAGTGCCAGACCGAGATCGTCGAATGTTCGGCGACCGTCGATCTCGACCCGAACAAGCCCGAGATCGTCATTCCCGAAGAGACCTTCGCGCCGGACGGCCTGTCATTGCGCTGGCCGGACGGGCCGCATGCGATGGAGCTCAGGCTGGAGCGCAAGATGCTCGCGGTGCAGGCGTTTGCCCGCGCCAACCGGCTGGACCGTGCGATCTGGGGAGCCACGGGCCGCGCGCGGCTTGGCATCGTTTCGACCGGAAAATCCTGGCTCGATCTCCAGGGCGCCCTGGCGCTGCTTGGCATCAACGAAGCTCGTGCCGCCGAACTCGGCATTACGCTCTACAAGGTCGGTTTGGTCTGGCCGCTGGAGCCGCAGGGGATTGCGGAATTCGCGTCCCGCGTCGATGAACTGCTGGTGGTCGAAGAAAAACGCTCGATCCTTGAGGACCAGATCAAGGCGCAGCTTTTCAACCTCTCCGCCGACCGGCGCCCGCGCGTGTTCGGCAAGGCCGGCGAAAGTGGTGCGGCGCTGCTGCAGGCAATCGGCGAGATCAATACGCTCTCGGTTGCCAGGGCCATCCTCTCGCGGCTCGGCCCGCTTGACGAGGCGCTGCAGGCGAGGGCGCGGTTTGTCGAAGAGATGGCGGCTGCGCTCGGCGTCGAGGCGACGGCGCTTAGGCGCGAGGCCTATTTCTGTTCCGGCTGTCCGCACAGCGTCTCGACGCGGCTGCCCACTGGAAGTCGCGCCTCGACCGGCATCGGCTGCCACATGATGATCATCGGTAACGAGGACCGCAACACCTCGACCTTCACCCAGATGGGCGGCGAGGGCGGCTCGTGGATCGGCCTGTCGCCCTTCACCGACGAGAAGCACATCTTCGTCAACATGGGCGACGGCACCTATTTCCATTCCGGCCTGCTCGCCATCCGCGCCGGGATCGCGGCCAAGGTCAACGCCACCTACAAGATCCTCTATAACGACGCTGTCGCCATGACCGGCGGCCAGAAACATGACGGCGAGGTTACTGTACCCGGCATCGTCGGGCAGATGCTGGCGGAAGGCGCGGCGCGCGTCGTGGTTGTCGCCGAGCGGCCGGAGGTCTGGCAGGGCAATCTTCCGCGCCAAGTCTCCATACATCACCGCGACGAACTCGATGCCGTGCAGCGGGAGCTGCGCGATATTCCGGGTGTGACGGTCCTCATCTACGACCAGGTCTGCGCTGCTGAAAAGCGCCGCCGGCGCAAGCGCGGCGCCTACCCGGTTTCCGACAAGCGCGCCTTCATCAACGAACTGGTCTGCGAGGGCTGCGGCGACTGTTCCGCCGTCTCGAACTGCATTTCGATCGAGCCGCAGGAAACCGAGTTCGGCCGCAAGCGGCGCATCAACCAGTCGAGCTGCAACACCGATCTTTCCTGCATCAAGGGCTTCTGTCCGAGCTTCGTCACGGTCGAGGGCGGCAGTATCCGCAAGCCGGCGGCGAAGTCGAGATCGGCAAGGACGGACGACCTGCCGCCGCCGGTCTTCACCGCGACATTCGAGACGCCATACAGCATGCTGCTTGCCGGCATCGGCGGCACCGGGGTCATCACCGTCAGCGCCATCCTTGCGCAGGCAGCGCTTCTCGACGGGCTGGCTCTGGTGACGCTCGACCAGACCGGGCTTGCGCAGAAGAACGGTTCGGTCGTCTCGCATATCCGGCTGGCAAAGGGGCCTGCGCAGATCAACGCCGCCCGCATCGGACCCGGCGAAAGCGACCTCGTGCTCGGATTCGATATCGTCGTCGCCGCCCAGAAGAATTCGCTCGCCTCGTTCGCGAAGAACAAGACGCGGGCCATCATCGACGACCATTTCGCGCCAACCGCCTCCTTCGTGAAGGATACGACCATCGATTTCCGGCAGGAGGCGACATTGAAATCACTGCGCCGGGCGGCCGGAGACGAGGCGGTCGAGACCGTGCCCGCGACCGATCTGGCGACGGCGCTGCTCGGCGATGCGATCGCCTCCAACATGTTCCTGCTCGGCCATGCCTGGCAGCGGGGGCTGGTGCCGATCAGCCTTGCCGCCATCGACAAGGCGATCGAACTCAACGGCACCGGGATTGCGCTGAACCGCGCCGCCTTCGGCTGGGGCCGCCGTGCCGCGGTCGATCCGGAGGCTGTCGCTCGCGAGGCCGGATTGGCGAAAACAGAACCGAAGGCGGAGACGCTGGAAGAGATCGTCGCCCGTCGCGTGGCCTTCCTCACCGCCTATCAGAATGCTGCCTATGCGGCGCGTTACGCTGGTCTTGTGGATACCGCGAAATCGGCCGAGGCGCATTTGCGGGGCGCTGGCGGTTTTGCCGAAGCGGTGGCCAAGAACGCCTTCAAGCTGATGGCCTACAAGGACGAATATGAGGTCGCCCGCCTGCATCGCGACCGGAGCTTTGAAAAGAAGCTCGCCGAGCAGTTCGAAGGCGATTTCAGGATCCGGCACCACCTCGCGCCGCCGATGATCGCGAAGATCGACCAGCGCACCGGCCATCCCGCCAAGATCGCGTTCGGCGCCTGGATCCGCCCCGTCTTCGGAGTACTTGAAAAGCTGAAATTCCTGCGCGGTACCGCCTTCGATCCGTTCGGCCGTACCGCCGAGCGGCGGATGGAACGGCAGTTGATCGAGGATTATTTCGATCTGGTGGGCACGCTTTCTTCCGGGCTCGATGCCGCCCATCATGCGACTGCCGTGGAGCTGGCCGGTCTGCCGGAGATGGTCCGCGGTTTCGGCCATGTGAAGCTTGCCGCCGTCGAGCGTTTCGAAAAGCGCAAGGCCGATCTCATGGCGAAATGGCAGGCGAAGGCGCCGCTTTTCGATGTCGCGTAACCGTTTCCGTATCCGAGAGTGAGCCCAATGGCAGAAAAGATCATCATCGATACCGACCCCGGCCAGGACGACGCGCTGGCCATTCTTCTGGCGCTCGCAAGTCCGGAAATCGAGGTTCTGGGGATCGTGGCAGCCGCCGGCAACGTGCCGCTGTCGCTGACGGCCAAGAACATCCGCAAGATCTGCGAACTGGCCGGCCGGCCCGACGTCAAGGTGTTTGCCGGCTGCAGCCAGCCGCTGACCGGGCCGCTCGTCACCGCCGAACACGTGCACGGTGCAACCGGCCTCGACGGCGCAGATCTTCCCGAACCGACCATGCCTCTCCAGGAAAAGCACGGCGTCGACTTCATCATCGAGACGCTTGAGAACGAACCGGCGGGTACGGTGACCGTCTGCACGCTCGGGCCGCTGACCAATCTCGGCAAGGCCTTGACCCGGGCGCCGGAGATCGCGGGCCGCATCCGGAAGATCGTGCTGATGGGCGGCGGACTGTTCGAGGGCGGCAACATCACTCCGGCCGCGGAATTCAACATCTATGTCGATCCGCAGGCGGCGGCCGTGGTGTTCGGTTCGGGCGTGCCGATCGTGATGATGCCGCTCGACGTCACCCACAAGACGCTGACGACCCGCGCCCGCGTCGCCGCCATCCAGGCGATCGGCACGCCGCTTTCCGAGGCCGTCGTCGGCTGGCTTGATTATTTCGAACGCTTCGACGTGGCGAAATACGGCAGCGAGGGCGGGCCGCTGCACGATCCGAACGTGATCGCCTATCTGCTGAAGCCGGAACTCTATTCCGGCCGGCTGTGCAATGTGGAGATCGAGACGGAGTCGGAACTGACCAAGGGCATGACGGTCGCCGATTGGTGGGGCGTCTCCGGCCGGCCGAAGAACGCCATGTTCATGCGTGACGTGGACGCGGACGGGTTTTATGCGCTGCTGACGGAGCGGCTTTCCCGACTGGCGATGCAGCTGGCGGAAATGCCGAAGTTGCGGCTAGTGTAATAGCTCACCCTCATTCCTGTGACAGGCACAGGAATTGTCTGTCGAGGAATGTGGGGCTGGTGCTGGTTTGCCAAAAGCGAACGCATTGCTGCTAGAGCTGCATTTTCCTTGGAATGATCAGCGCATCAAGGAGGCGCACACCCTTGCCTTCCGGCAGCACAGCCACCGGATTGAGGTCGATCGCCTCGATATCATCGCCGTACCGGGCCGCAAAGTCCGATACCTTGACCAGCAGCTCGGCAAGCGCTTTGCGATCCGCCTTCGGCGCACCGCGATAGCCTTCCAGCAGCGACGCCAGTTTGGTCTCGCCGATCATCGCGTCGGCGCGGGCAAGGTCGATCGGCAGGAGGTCGAAGGCGCTGTCCTTCACCAGTTCCACCAGCACGCCGCCGATGCCGACGACGAGGCCGAAACCGAAAGGATCGTGGCGGACGATGCCGACCAGCGCCTCGATGCCGCCTGTGACCATCTCCTGCACCGAGACGCCGCGAAGCTCGGCGGTCGGGGAATAGGCACGGGCGTCTGCCATGATGGCTTCAAAGGCGGCGCGGGCTTCGGCCTCCGAAGCGACGCCGAGCTTCACGCCGCCGGCTTCGGTCTTGTGCAGGATATCCGGCGACTCGATCTTCATCACGACCGGAAAGCCCAATGACCTGGCCGCTTGCGCGGCGGCATCCGCGTCCGTGACGAGATGTTCCTGCGGGACCGGCAGGCCCTCGGCGGCGAGCAGAGCCTTGGCTTCTCGTTCGGTGAGTGCGCTCGCGGGCAGGGGGCTCTTTTTGGACAGCGCAGCATCCGGCCAGGAAACGGTGCGTTCCTGATACATCAGGCCGCGGACGGCGGTGAGCGCGCTCTTCGTTCCCCGCAGCACCGGCACGTTGGGCAGTTTCGCTTCGACGGCGACATGGTGGCCGCTCGAAAGGTTGCTCATGAACACGACCGGCGCCTTGCCCGTCCCGGCATAGCCGGAAACAGCTTCGGCAATGCCGAGATATTCGGAGGCGCAGAAATCGTCGAGGCCGATCGGCGCATCCTGTGCGGCGACGATCAGGCCGATCGAGGGGTCGTCGGCGAGCGCGTGGAGGATGTCCCGATAGATGTCGCCATCGGCAAAGACGACGCCGGTCGTGTCGAGCGGATTTTGTGGCGTGGCGAAAGGCGGCAGCAGTGCCCTGACCCGCGCGGCCGTTTCGGGCTGCAGGTCGGGCAGCGACAGGCCGACCTCCTCGGCGATGTCCGAAACATGCGCCACACCGCCGCCGGAGACACCGACGATCGCGACGCCGGGTTTCTCCGGCCGCTGCTTCAGGTTCAGGCAGAGCGTCGCCGTCTCCATGAAGCCGTCCATATCCGGCACTTCGATGATGCCGACCCGCCTGAAGAAGGCGCGGTAGGCGTCGTTGCTGCCCGCAAGCGACCCGGTATGGGCAGCGGTCGCCTGGGCACCGCGTTCCGAGCGGCCGGCGCGGAGTGCGATGACCGGCTTGTTCGCGGCCTGCATCTTCTCCATGGCCGCCGCCAGCTTTTCCGGTTCCCGGACGGCTTCGATGACGATGCCGACGGCGCGGGTATCGTCATCCGTGGCAAGGAAATCGAGATAGTCGGGAATGTCGGTGGCGGCGCTATTGCCGGAAGAGACGATGTGGCTGAGCCCGAACCTGCCGGTATTGCCGAGCGCAATCGCGCTCGCGCCGGAATGGGAGAGGATCGCGAAACGTCCCTTTTCCAGATTGGTCGACAGGCTGGAGGAATAAAGTGCTGCGCCCGAGCCGAGGTTGAAGAGGCCGAGGCAGTTCGGGCCGCAGATGGCCATGCCGTAACGTTCGGCGATCTCGACCAGTTGCCGCTGCCGCTCGCGGCCGGTTTCGTCCAGTTCGGCAAAACCGGAGGCCAGAACGACCGCCGCCTTGACGCCGGTGCTGCCGGCCTCTTCGAGGGCGGCGATCACCTTGTCGGCGGCGATGCCGATCACGGCCACATCGGGAGGCGTATCGAGTGCCGAGAGCGAGGGGGAGGCGGGAAGCCCGAAGATCGTCCCGGCCTTCGGATGCACCGGGATGATTTTGCCCTGGTAGCCGAAGCGCATCAGGTTCTTCATCACGAAGCTCGACGAGGCGTCGGCGCGCTCGGTGGCGCCGACGACTGCGATGGAGCGTGGCGCCATCAGGGCCCGCATAGCGTCCGGCGTGTTGGCCGCCATGGCCAAGGCCTCAGTCGAGACCCTTGAAGGGGTCGTCGCGGAAGGCGAGATATTCCTTCAGCGACATTTTCGCGAGGTTCGCCATCCATTCACGGCCTTTTTTGGTGACGTGAAGGGCGGCGATCGCCTCGATATTGTACTGGAAGGACGGCAGCAGGCCGGCGACCATCTGCTGGTTGTTGATCGAGGCCTTGGTGTATTTCAGCGCCGGAACCGGCATGCGAGCCAGCTTGCGGGCGAGGTTTTCCGTCTTTTCCTTGAGCTGGTCGGCGGGCACGACCTTGTTGATCAGGTGCATGCGCAGCGCCTCTTCAGCATCCACCATGTCGCCGGTGAACATCAGCCAGCGCACGTCGCGGGTGGCGAGCAGCCAGGGCATCATCAGCGCCGGCGGGCCGGAATTGTGGCGCACTTCCGGTTCGCCGAACTTGGCATTGTCTGCGGCGATGGCGAGATCGCAACACATCATCAGTTCGAGAGCGCCGGCAAGAGCGTAGCCGTTGACCGAGGCGATGACCGGGATCGGGGCGCGCCAGATGTTGAGCAGCGCCTCGGCATTTTCCGTCATGTCCACGCGCCAGAAATCGATATCGACGTCGAAATCGTCGCCCTGCAGGTCGTAGCCGGAGGAGAAGGCGCGGCCCGCGCCGGTGATGACGAGGGCGTTGACGTCCGGGTCTGCGACGGCTGCGGCGACCGCGGCATCGATCTCGCGGATCACCGGTTTGTTCATCGCGTTCATCTTGTCGGGGCGATTGATGGTGATCGTCGCGAACTTGTCGGTGGCGTCCTTTTCGTAAAGAATCGTCTCGTAGGTCATGGCAGTTCCCCTTGTTCTTGAACTATTTGCCGGCCTTCTTGAGCGCCGCGTAGGCGACGGCCATCTTCGCGGCCAGCCGCGCATTGTTCCTGACCAGCTCGATATTGGCCTTCAGGCTCTCGCCCTTGGAGAGCTCGTTGATGCGGGCGAGCAGGAAGGGTGTCAGTTCCTTGCGGCCAATGCCGCGCTCATCGGCCTCGCGCACGGCGTCTGCTATGGTGCCGTCGATGAAATCCGGTGTCAGAGCGGCCGCTTCCGGGATCGGGTTGGCGATCATCAGGCCCGTGCCGGTGCCGAGCTGGTGGTGCAGGTACATGGCTCTCGCGATCTCCTCCGGCGTGTCGAGCCGGTGGTCCGCCTTGAAGCCGCTCTTGCGGGTGAAAAAGGCCGGGAAGTCATCGGTGCCGTAGGCGATGACAGGCACGCGCTGGGTTTCGAGATATTCCAGCGTCTTGGCGATATCGAGGATCGACTTCACCCCTGCGCAGACGACGGCGGTTTTCGTGCGGCCGAGTTCGGTCAGGTCGGCGGAAATGTCAAAGGTCTGTTCGGCGCCGCGATGCACGCCGCCGACGCCGCCGGTCGCGAAAATGTCGATGCCGGCGAGGTCGGCCATCAGCATGGTGGCGGAAACGGTGGTGCCGGCCGACTGGCCCCGGACCATGGCGACCGCGAGATCGCGGCCGGAGGCCTTCACCACGCCCTTGGCCTGGGCCAGTTCTTCCAGTTCGCTGCGTTCGAGGCCGACGCGCAGCTCGCCGTTGACGACGGCGATGGTGGCCGGAACCGCGCCGTTTTCGCGGATCACCGCCTCGACGCCGAGTGCGGTTTCCAGGTTCGCGGGATAGGGCATGCCATGGGTGATGATGGTGGATTCCAGCGCCACGACCGGGCCGCCGGACGCAATCGTTTCGGCCACTTCGCGGCTGAGCTTCGGTTTGATGAGGGCCATTTCGGTATTCCTTGGATCGGTTTCGACCAGCCCGATATCAGCCGGCCAGTCGGTGCATATTGGCTTCCAGGAAGCGTTCGGACAATTCCGTATGGACGCTCGCGGTGCTTTCCGTCGTCAGCGTGCCGAGCAGCGCGCCGGTGCGTGCGGCGTTGTAGGTGTCTTCCCCATGCAGGATACGGTGCAGGGTGCCGGCGATCATCGCGTCGCCGGCGCCGGTGATGTCGACCGGGCGGGCGTGCACGGCCGGGAAGGTTTTGGCGCCTTCGGTGCCGGCGACCGCGATGCCGCGCGGGCCCATGGTGACGACCGCCTCGCGCGCACCGGCCGCCTGCAGGGCAAGGGCTGCTTCCCTGGCATCGTCGATCGTTTCGTGCGCCTTGCGGTCGAGGACCGCATTGGCCTCGTCGATATTCATGAACAGCAGGTCGATGCCGGTGAGATCCCGCGGGAGGCGAGCCGCCTTGGGGGTCGAGACCGCGTCAATTGCCAGGCGGAAGCGGGCGCCCTGGCGCTTGGCGATCAGGGCGGCCAGCGTTTCGGCCGGCAGGTTGCAGTCGGAAAACACCCAGCTCGCGGCGGCCAGATGCGGCCAGATGCGCTCGATATGGTTCGGCAGCAGCAGGTCGAAAATGCTCATGTCGGCAATGCCGAGCACGAGGTCGCCCTTGGTGTCGAGGATGGCGGCATATTCGGCCGTCGGGCGTTCGGTGGTGGTGATGATCTGGCTGACATCGATGCCGCGGTCGCGCATGTGCTTCAGCACGGCGCGTCCGCCTTCGTCGTCGCCGACGATCGACACGAAACTCGTGGTGGTGCCGAGAAGGGCGAGGTTTTCCGCGACGTTGCGGGCAACGCCGCCAAGGCTGCGCACGCCGTCGACCGGGTTCGAGGTCTCGAAGACGAACTCCTGCTTGGCGCGGTACTTGCGGTCGAGCACGGCGCCGCCGATGCAGACGGCGCGGGTCTCGGCGGGCATCACGTAACCGCGGCCGAGGATATAGCCCTTCTGCATCAGCTGGACGATATGGGCCGCGACCGTGGAGCGCGCCAGCCCGAGCATGGTGGCGATCTCCTGCTGTCCCGCGAACGGGTTGTCCTTGATGATTGCGAGGACCGCCGCTTCCTGTGGCGCAAGATCATCCATGTTCGGTCGATTATCCCTGAGGCGCGAGAGCCACGTTGCAACTTCGTTAATTTTGATATGGACAACAACAGATGTTTTTGTCAACATCTGTTTGTCAGATGTGAATTGGAGGAAGGCCATGTCCCTAACGAGCGCCAATCCCGCGTCATCGCATGATGCCGTTCCCGGCATTCCGGTGATCGATCTCAGCCCCTTCATCCGCAACGAGACAGGTGCCGCCGCCGTGGTCAAGGCCATCGAGACGGCCTGCCGGGACACCGGTTTCTTCCTCGTCACCGGCCACGGCGTTTCGCCGGACGTGACGTCCCGCCTCTACAATCTCGCCCGCGCCTTCTTCGATTATCCGCAGGACTGGAAAAAGACCCAGGGGCGCGGCACCGGCGTTGCGGGTGGTGTCTCCTTTTCGCCGATCGCCGAAGAGGCGCTTGCCGCGACCCTCGGCATCAAGACGCCCGGCGACTACAAGGAAAGCCTCAATTTCGGCAGGAACCTTCCCGGCGACACCTGGCCGGACCGGCCGGACGGGCTGGAACAGGCCTTCCGTGACTATTTCAAGGAAATGGAAGTCCTCGCCAAGCATATGCGCCGCATCTTCTGCCAGGCGATCGGGCTCGACCAGGATTATTTCGAACCCTCCTTCGAAAACCATCTCTCGGCGCTGCGCGTCATCAACTATCCGGAACAGGAAGAGTCGCCGCTGCCCGGCCAGATGCGTGCCGGCGTCCATACCGATTACGGCTTCATGACCATCCTGCGTTCGGAAGCCTCGGCCGGCGGACTGCAGGTACAGAACCGCAACGGCGAATGGCTGGATGCGCCGTCGATCGAGGGTGCCTATGTGATCAACATCGCCGACGCTTTCATGCGCTGGACGAACGACGAGTGGGTCTCGACGCCGCACCGGGTCGCCAATCCGCCGACCGGGTTCAAAGGCACGGCGCGTCGCCAGTCCATCCCGTTCTTCCTCAATCCTTCCAAGGATACGGTGATCGAGTGCCTGGCGCCGTTCGTAAAAGGTGGCGCGAAATACGCGCCGATCACCTATGGCGAATATATCGACCTGAAGACGAAACAGGCTTTCTCGAAAGGTTGAACGCCGACTGAATTCGACTGAACTCGTGCGCAGAAGCGGAACACCGCCGGCACATATCGATCAAAGATCGCAACAAGGGGAACTGCCATGATGGATTTGACAAGGCGGCAAACGCTTGCCGGAATGAGTGCACTCGCCGCGGCCGGCCTTTTCGGCCTTCCGGCGCGGGCGCAACAGAAAACGCTGGTCGTGCCGACGCTCGGCGGCGTGTGGGAACAATACTGGCGCTCGACCGTCGCTCCCGCCTTCACCAAACAGACGGGTGCTGCCGTGACGCTCGACGTCGGCAACGGCCGTGTCTGGGGCGCCAACCTGCGTGCGGCAGGCACGGCCAAGCCGCCCTATTCGATCGTAATGACCAACGAGGTCTTCGCCTCCGGCCTGCGCAAGGAAGGCTTCTTCGAGAAACTCGACCTCACCAAGCTGCCGAACTACGCCGACCTCTACCCCCTCGCGAAAAAGACGGACGGATGGGGCGCGATCGGCGCCGTCTCGCCGATCGGCATCGGTTACCGCACCGACCTGGTGAAGACCAAGCCAAAATCCTGGAAGGATCTTTGGAACAATCCGGAATTCAAGGGCAAGATCGGCCTCTACAATTTCGCCAACAGCGCCGGCAAGATGGAACTGCTGCTGTTTTCGAAGATCTTCGGCAAGGACCAGTATGACGTCGATGCCGGTTTTGCGGCCCTTCAGAAGCTCGGCTCGGTGATCCAGGTGGACTTCAACATGTCGACCGGCCTTGCCTCCGGCGAATTGGTCGTCGCGCCGTTCGATTTCGGCGAAATCGCCCGTCTTCGCCGCCAGGGCCTGCCGGTGGACTGCGTGATCCCGGAAGAAGGGATGTTCATGTTCGACCAGACCATCAACATCCTCACCAACGCGCCCGAGAAGGACCTGGCCTATCAATACGCCAATTTCCTGCTGTCGCCGGAAGTGCAGGGGATGATGATGAAGGAGTTCTTCATCTCGCCGACCAATTCCAAGGTGATCGTGCCGCCCGAACTCAAGGTCGATGTGCCGGTTTCAGGCGCCGACATGGACAAGATCCTCACCTGGGACTGGAACTTCGTCAACGAGAAGCAGGGCGAGCTCGCCGAACGCTGGGCGAAGACCGTCAAGTGATTTTCCCCAACTGCGATCATGGCCTGCCATGAGGGCAGGCCATGATCGGCTTTTTTCCGGGGTCAGGCTCTTCAATTGGAAAGTGGTATTTCATGACAGAGGTTAGCATCGAAAAGCTGACCAAGGACTACGGGCAGGGCCCCGCGGTCAACAGCATTTCGATCAGGATCGCCGAGGGCGAGTTCATCTCGCTGCTCGGCCCGTCGGGCTGCGGCAAGACGACGACGCTGAAGATGATCGCCGGGTTCGAGGATGCGACCGAAGGCGCGATCCGTTTCGACGGGCGCGATGTCGTGCATGTGCCGGTCGAAAAGCGCGATATCGGCATGGTCTTCCAGAACTATGCGCTCTTCCCGCATATGACGGTCGAAAAGAACCTCGCCTTCGGGCTGGAAATGCGCAAGACGCCGAAGGACGAGATCCGCACCCGCATCGCCCGCGTGCTGGATATGGTGCAGCTCACCGGTTATTCAGAGCGTTATCCGCGCCAGCTTTCCGGCGGCCAGCAGCAGCGCGTGGCGCTTGCCCGAGCCCTCGTTATCGAGCCGAAGATCCTTTTGCTCGACGAGCCGCTCGCCAATCTGGATGCCAAGCTGCGCGAGGAGATGCGTGTCTTCATCCGCGACCTGCAGCGTCGCGTCGGCATCACCACCGTCTACGTCACCCATGATCAGGCGGAAGCCATGACCATGTCCGACCGGGTCGTCGTCATGTTCGGCGGCCGTATCGCCCAGATCGGCACGCCCTCGGATATTTACGAGCGGCCCGCCAATCTGGAAGTCGCCGAGTTCGTCGGGCAGGTGAACATCGTGCGCGGCAAGGTCGGCAACCGCATCGTTTCGACCGCCTTCGGAGACATTCCGGTCAGCGGCGATCACGCTGCCGGTACCGAGCTGATGCTGGCGCTGCGGCCGGAAGCCGTCGAACTGTTGCCGGTCTCCTCCGGGGCAGACGGCGTGCCGGCCAAGGTCCTGTCCAGTTATTATTCCGGCAGTCTCGTCGATTACCGGCTGGAGCTTGCCGGCGGCGCGACCGTCAGCGTCCAGACCTTTCCACGCACGCGGTTTGCCGATGGCGATCAGGTGCTGGTGCATGCGCCGGCCGATCGCTTCTGGCCGCTTGGAAGTGCCGCATGAACGTTCCTGCCAAGAAGCGTTTCGGACCGCTGCTGCTGATCGCGCCCGCCGCGCTCCTCATCGGCGTGTTTCTCGTGCTCCCCTATCTCAACATCGTGCTGATGAGCTTTCGCATGCCGGGGCAGGGCACGCCATACGGGCCGGGCTTCACCTTCGGCAATTACGGCAAGTTCTTCTCGGACTTCTTCTATATCAGCCAGGTGATCAATACGCTGTGGATCGGGTTCCTGACCACCTTCATCTGTCTGGTGCTTGGTTATCCGGTCGCCTGGCAGCTGGCGCGCGGAGCCTCGGCTTTTCGGGCCGTGGGGTATGCGCTGGTGCTCTCGCCGCTTCTGGTCGGCATCGTCATCCGCAGCTACGGCTGGACGATCCTGCTCGGCAATAATGGCATGATAAACCGCACCCTGATCGGCTTCGGCCTGATCGATCGCCCGCTTGGCCTAATGTACAATTCCCTTGGGATCGTCATTGCCCTGGTACACGTGTTCCTGCCCTTCATGATCCTTCCGCTCATGAGCGCGCTGCAGGGGATAGACCCGTCAATCGAAGCGGCCGCCCGCTCGCTGGGAGCCGGACGCATCACCGCCTTCCGACGAATTGTTTTGCCACTGGCCATGCCCGGCATACAGGCCGGCTGCATCCTGGTCTTCGTTCTATCGCTCAGCGCCTACGTTACGCCGTCCTTGATCGGCGGCCTGCGCGTGAAGACGATGGCGGTCAGCGTGGTCGACGCGCTTATCGATACGTTTCAATGGCCGTTCGGTTCGGCCATGGCGCTGATGCTGTCTTTGACAGGGGCGATCATGGTGATGCTGTTTGCAAGGCTCACCCGCATGAAATGGAAGGCCAACTGATGTCCAGGCACCTCCTGACCGGCTACTGCCTGCTGATCTACGCCTTTCTGCTGCTGCCGATCCTCGTGGTCGTCGGCGCCTCCTTCAATGCCGGCGCCTTCCTGACGTTCCCGCCACAGGGACTTTCATTTCGCTGGTATGTGGTGTTCTTCCACAATGAGGTCTTCCTCAGCGCGATCAAGACATCGCTCTGGGTGGCCGCGGTCTCGACCGTGATCTCCTCAATCATCGGCACGATGGCGGCGATCTTCTATGTCCAGCATGCCGGACGCTGGAAGGAAAGCATCCGGCTCGCCATGCTTCTGCCGCTGCTGCTGCCGGAGGTGTTGACGGCGATATCGCTGTTGTTCTTCGTCTATTCGATCGGCATGGGCACACGAACGATCGCGGCGATGATCATCGGCCATTGCCTCATCACCCTTCCCTTCGTCTTCATCAACGTTTCGGCGGCAATGGAGTCCTATGACGCATCCTGGAGCCTGGCAGCCAAGAGCCTCGGCGCC